>WLWD01004462.1_pt1 | contig 15781 bp, 12 predicted proteins | sample 6712731 | NCBI WGS metagenome assembly WLWD01 (sample SAMN12718690, study PRJNA576275) | sponge metagenome | isolation source: marine sponge | host: Mycale hentscheli | place: New Zealand: South Island, Marlborough, Capsize Point | collected 2014-11-01
TGTTCACAGACACTGATGACGGCACGAATCTAGACTTCGACACAGGGAGTGTTCACAGACACTGAGGATGGCACGAATCGAGACTTCGACACTGAGGGAGTGTTCACAGACACTGAGGATGGCACGAATCTAGACTTCGACACAGGGAGTGTTCACAGACACTGAGGATGGCACGAATCGAGACTTCGACACTGAGGGAGTGTTCACAGACACTGAGGGAGTGTTCACAGACACTGATGACGGCACGAATCTAGACTTCGACACAGGGAGTGTTCACAGACACTGATGACGGCACGAACCGAGACTTCGACACTGAGGGAGTGTTCACAGACACTGATGACGGCACGAATCTAGACTTCGACACAGGGAGTGTTCACAGACACTGAGGATGGCACGAATCGAGACTTCGACACTGAGGGAGTGTTCACAGACACTGAGGATGGCACGAATCTAGACTTCGACACAGGGAGTGTTCACAGACACTGAGGATGGCACGAATCGAGACTTCGACACTGAGGGAGTGTTCACAGACACTGAGGGAGTGTTCACAGACACTGAGACGGCACGAATCTAGACTTCGACACAGGGAGTGTTCACAGACACTGATGACGGCACGAATCGAGACTTCGACACTGAGGGAGTGTTCACAGACACTGAGACGGCACGAATCTAGACTTCGACACAGGGAGTGTTCACAGACACTGAGGATGGCACGAATCGAGACTTCGACACTGAGGGAGTGTTCACAGACACTGAGGATGGCACGAATCTAGACTTCGACACAGGGAGTGTTCACAGACACTGAGGATGGCACGAATCGAGACTTCGACACTGAGGGAGTGTTCACAGACACTGAGCACGAATCGAGACTTCGACACTGAGGGAGTGTTCACAGACACTGAGGATGGCACGAATCTAGACTTCGACACAGGGAGTGTTCACAGACACTGAGGATGGCACGAATCGAGACTTCGACACTGAGGGAGTGTTCACAGACACTGAGGATGGCACGAATCTAGACTTCGACACTGAGGGAGTGTTCACAGACACTGAGGATGGCACGAATCTAGACTTCGACACTGAGGGAGTGTTCACAGACACTGAGGACGGCATGAATCGGACTTCGACGACATCGACGATGAGGCTGCTGTAGGCACAGAATGTGATATTGAGGACAATGTTGTTCCATCATTCACCGGAGGTGGAGATCCTAATTATTAGTTGGAAAAAAAAATTACATTATACATTAATCCTTGGAGAAGACAAAAATAAATCGCACCTCCACACACAGAAGACGTACTTACAGCACGTGATGGCAAAAATAAAATGAAATAACCACCCCCTCCTTCCGAGTTTGTAAGCACGAAACAAAAGGCATGGTTATGTGTAACTCCATAGGAAATAGATTGGATAACCAAGAAAAAAAGAATGATTTACATACTATATTTTAGTATAATTTTCATACAAATTTCATAATTGAATAAAAGTTTACAAAAAAATGATTATGTTATTTATGCTTACAATAAAATGTTGTAATTTGCTTCTTTTATATACTTTGTCTAAAAAAATGCTCTAAAACATAAACATTGGTACATCCACTTGGATATTCCAAATTGAAAACATAAAAGATAGATGATAATGTAGAAGGAATGTTGTGTTTGTTTATCTTGTACACAGTTGTTCGTTCAGCCACTATGTATATATTGGTGATGGTTTGGTTTTGTAGTTCCACTGCTACCAGAGGCTGTGCGTGTGGACTCTCTCTTGCTATATCTGCTGGATCCTACAGTAACAATAATATAAGACAACATCAATAACTGTGTATGAATGCAGATCTTTATTACACTGTATTAACATTCTTTATTGTTGCTCACCTCAATGACAATCACAATGTTCTTATAAGTGGACTTGCTCCTGGTGTCTGGTAGCATTGCATTCATCATTATCATTGCCTGAACAGTTTGACAACCTGAATTGTAATAGAAGAAGCAATCAAACATTCCAATATACTAATTTCTGTTCGCCATTTCCTATTACTGATGTCTTAACAAATAATAATAATGTTACGATTTGCAAACCATATAGTTTCTATTTATATGCAAAATATTGTCTTCAAAAATTGGAAGCAATAATATATAGGAGAAATAAATTTAGTAAATTATTTGCCGAACAGAAATACATTGATATGATTTTAGTAATTGTACTTTTAGTGGGATATTATTTATAGCTTAAAGCAGATATTAAATAACTTGTTAAAGTAATTAAAAAATAAATAAATATGAAGAGGGTAAACACTGAGTAGCAGCTGCATTTCCTCCCTTCAACAGCTGGATTTTCTCAAAAATGTACATAGCTCTCAAGGAATGTACCTGGTTACCTGGTGATGTGTCTTCTTTCAGCATTTCAAGCACCACTTGTATCTCAGGAGAAATTGATTCTTTCTGGAATAGTTGTGTTATTTTCTGCATAAGTTTCTCCCACTTTCCTTGGGAACTTTTGTCTGGAAATATTTCATTCATCTCAGCCAAAACCTAAATCAAACATACAAAAGAATACCTACTCACTACTCACTCTATTAGCATTGTACATAATTTAAAGTTGAAATATGTTTTAGCAATAAATGAAACTATTTTGAATACCTCATCAATGACTTGCAGTGGTGGATACTTCTGTAAAACACCATTTAATGAAAATTCACTATTCAATATGTCCTGTCTTCGAAAGGGGAAAGTACGCTCCATTAATATTTTAGTTGTTCTAGTATTTGGATTTTTTTTTTTTTGACTCGGATAGCATTAGCTTGTAATTACTTGCATTAGAGTGCTCTTCTTCATTATCCGATATAGTTGGGGTTGTTGCTGCTGGAAATGCACGGTATTTTTTCCTTTTCTTTTGTGCAGTAAGACTTCCATTTTCTAACATTCTCTTGTTGCTTGGTCTGCCAGTGCTTCTGTTACGTAAATAAATATACTAATATTAAGTTAGGTCAAAATATCTAACAATTATGTGTATCCCTTTATTAATAACAACTGTGTTCAAATTATTATTGTCAGAATCTTACATATCCAGTTCCTGTAGATGACTTTAGGAAAGGATACTTGTTAATTATTTGCTGTCCAATATGGGCATATTCGTCTTTGGTTGGATAGCTTTTAAAAGAAAACACTGCTGCAGCGACGTTGCCAATGAACTTCGTCTTAGTGCTTCCAGTCATAACACCCTCTTGTAGGCCTAACATTACTGCTGCTGGATAATTTTGTGGCAAACGAAATGGTATTGGCAGAGGTGGTTCAGGACATTTCTTGGTTATGATTGTCCTTGGGGTCCTTTTGAATATACCAACATAATGTATATACAATACATGAGAAACCATTAGCTCCAAAAAGACATATGTATTAATTTAAAAAAATTGAATAGCAACAATAATTAAAGAGATATTTTTAAAAATCTTAATTATTTTTTAAACCTTGAAAAGCTATGAAAATATAATGTAGCAAATTATAGCAGGCTAAACCTGATTGGTGGATAAAAAATTGGGGAGTGATGTGGGCCAGCCCACATTCAAGAACTGAGACTTATAGCATTATGTGTATTTGTGCGTCATAAAGAACTTGTTCTTTTGAGTGTGCGTTGTTTTGAGTGTGCGTTGTTTTGAGTGCGTTGTTTTGAGTGTGCGTTGTTTTGAGTGTGCATCGTTTTGATTGGTTATGTGGCGAGGTGGATACGTATATCAAACCCCTCGCCACGTGTTGTAATTCAGTTTCAGTTTACCGTGGAAAGTAACATAACCCAAAGTGAAGCGCAAGCTTCTTGCTGAACTCTGGTGGCAGCGACTATTTATCGCTGTCGACCATAACTGCTGGCGACTTGCTTTGTGCGCAGAGCGAGACCCCACAGAATTGGTGGCAGCGGTGGGATCCTTGGACGGAAGACATTCCCACGAGGATCAACGAGACCCACAGCAATTCGTTGCGAGGGACTTCAGACCAGTGAGAAGTTCGAAGGGATTCGTCCTGGGGGACTTTAGGATTCGTCCTACACGTTAACTAACGAACAGTCAGACTACGGTCGTGGCGTTGCACTCCATACAAGCTGAGGCTGCGTTGGAACCCTTTTCACAGTCCCAGACTACGGTCGTGGAACTACACTCCGGGCGGGCTTAGGCGGCGTCGGGAACAACTTCATCACAGCATCCTAACTTCGGTTGTGGAGCTCCATCTCCTTTGGGCTATGGCTGCAAGAGGAACAACCTCGGCTGGACAGGGTTTTTTACCTCAACAGTTGTTGTATTCATTGTGAACCTTTTTTTTTGTGTGTGACTGTTTTTCCTTCCTTGTTGTATCAGTGCTTTACGTGTAACCGTTACTTTTGTTGAGTTTTATTATCATTGTCGTGTTTTAATTTGTGCAGGTCACCAGCAGGGAGGCGCGGACACACACCTCCCTATGACTGACGTTGGAACCGTGGCGACTAGGAAGAAGCACTCTAAGAGATTGCCGCCTGTGGATTCTGATTACAAACCTCAATACAGACCCCCACCACACAAGAGATCACCTTATCCAACGCGACCTGCCGAGGGTAAGCTTGGTCAGGAGGTAGAGCCAGAGGAGGACGTGAGTGTTGAGGAGGGCCAGGAGAGGTATTCTGAGTTGGAGAGAGAATCAAGAGTTGGGGAAGAGAGTAGTGAGGACGAGGGTATGGCTAGGAAAGAGGAAGGGGAGCTGAGTAGCCTCATGAGATACTTGATGGAGAGGGAAGAGAGGAGAGAAACAGAGGAAAGAAGAAGAAGGGAAGAGAGGGAAGAGAGGAGAGAAACGGAGGAGAGGCGGAGAAGGGAAGAGAGAGAAGAGAGGGATAGAGAGAGAAGGAGGGAGGACCAAGACAGACAGAGGGAATTTATGAGGGAAGAGTCGGAGAGGAGGAGGGAAGAGAACATGGAAAGGAAGAGGGCGGAAGATGAGAGAAAGGACCTAAGGGAGCTACAGCAGGAGAAGATGAAGGCTTTGGGATCGTATAAGGAGGGTACTGAGTTGAGCGATTACTTGGGAAAGTTCGAGCGTCTGTTGAAAGAGTGCAAGGTAGATGAGGGGAGCTGGGCAGAGAGACTATACCCCCGCCTACCGGAAAGGTTGTGTACCAGGGTGGCTGCTGAAAGGGATGATGAAGCGGGATATAGTGTTGTCAAGCAGGCCCTGTTGCGAACAGTAGGTGAGACCACTCTCACTTACGGACGTAACTTGTTTGAGCTGTCTGGGGAAGGGCTCAAACATTTAGCAGGAGGGGATGCCTGTGAGCAAATTGTGAAAACATGCAAAGGCGTTTTGCAGGGGTGCGAAACCCTGGATCAGTGTGTGTTGGCACTGGCTACGGCAGTTACCAGGAGGGTGATGCCCCAGCCGGGCAAGGTCTACATGGAGACCAAGCCCATCAAGAGTTTAAAGGAATTGAGAGAGATGTGGGAAACCTGGGTGTCAGGTAGGCAGAAGGGCAACTTCTATAAGCCATGGTTGGGTGATGCTGGACTAGAGAGAAGAGGATTTAGAGGGGATGTTCGAGAAGGGTATGGAGGTCGGGAGATAACGTGTTTCTCCTGTGGCGGGAAGGGCCACAGGGCTGGAGAGTGCAAGGATGCCAAGGGTAGGGCAGGGGTTAGCAGTAGAGCTGAGCCCAGGCCAGAACCCAGGACCATCACCTGCTTTAGTTGTGGCAAGCCGGGGCACCGGAGTATTGAGTGCACCAGTAAGAAGGTGGGTGCTCCCCTGAAGAGGGAAGGGGGAAAGGTGGCCACGGTGGTTGTTGGGGACAAGAAAGACAACATTGCTTGGGGTCGGGTTAACGGAGCTGAGTGCAAGGTGTTGGTGGATTCAGGAGCTAGTGTTGGGGTGGTTCCGAAGTCGTTATTGGAGAGGGGCTACAGGGATTGTGGAGAGATCCAAGTTGCAGATGTACATGGGGTAGGAGAGCCCACAGGAGTACGATTGTCGAATTTGAGGTGGGAGGCTTGGTTAGGTCTCACCTGGCGATGGTGGACGAAAGAGAGGGAGAAGGGGTGATCTGTATAGTCCCCCTGAACCTGCGGGACAGAGACGAAGCTGTGGCGTATGCTAAGGCCATTGAGGACTATGGGGAAAGGAGTCAGACAGAGCAGGAAGTGGAGTCCAAGGTCAATGTGTTGACAAGGAACCAAGCCAGGATGGAAGCTGAGTTGGATGAGTGCGAAGACGATGCTGGAGTGAAGGATCTGTGGTGCACGGTTGAGTCATCCGAGGAAGTAGCGGGTGACGAGGTGGAGTCGGATTCTCCGTTAGGCTGGGACGAAGTGGAACCCGAGTTAGCGGAAAGTAGGGGAAGTGAGGTTGAGGAAGATGTGGACGTAGAGGGGGAACCCAAGGCGTTGGGGTCGGTGACAGTCGATGAGAACGAGAAGGTGTTCGACAGATTGGCAGAAGAGATTGGACCTATGAGGAAGGGTAAAGACGGAAGGGAGTTTAGAGAGAAACTGTTAGCGGATGATAGTCTGAGGACTTGGAGGGAATTGGGAACCAGAAGAGAGAGGGGTTTCAAGTGGGACAAGGAGTTACTGCTGAGAGGCATGTATGTATCTTGGGAAGAGTACGTGGACGTGATAGTGGTGCCGAAGGAGTTCAGGTTGAGGATTCTGGAGATGGCACATGAGAAGAGTGGACACTTAGGTGGTGGCAAGGTGGCGAAGTTGGTATCGAGATATTTCCTCTGGCCAGGGATGGTCAAGGAGGTGGAAGAACATTGTAGGGGATGTAAGGTGTGTCAGTTGAAGAGCAAGGCTAGGCCAAGTAGGGCACCTGCGGTGGAGAGGCCGGTGCTCACTGAGCCTTTTGAGAGCGTGGCGGTGGATCTGGTGGGTCCCCTGCCCAAGGGTAAGGGAGGATGTCGATTCCTCCTGACTTATGTCTGCATGGCCACGCGCTGGCCTGAGGCAATTCCACTACGTAGCATCACGGCGAAGTCAGTAGCAGAAGGACTCTGGAGTATCTTCTCCAGGACCGCCATACCGGAGCAGCTGTTGTCGGACCAAGGAGCTCAGTTCTGCGGCAGGGTGGTAAAACAGTTATGTGACCTGTTGGGAGTGGAGAAGCTAAGGACCTCTCCCTACCACCCACAGACCAATGGAATGGTCGAAAGGATGCACGGCACGATGAAGGGAGTGCTAGGCAGGTGTATAGAGGATGGAGGAGATTGGGTTGGACAAGTACCATTAGCCCTATATGTGCTACGACAGATGCCCCATGCGGACAGCGGGTTCAGCCCGTTCTATATGGTATTTGGGTTTAGGGTAAGGACGCCCTTGGACGCACTATATCATGGGATATTCGAAGTGGAAGGGAAGGAGAAGAATGTGTGTGATTGGGTATCAGGGTTGATGGATAGGTTGGAACGCATGCGAGACTGTGCTGCGTTGAGGATGAGCAAGGGAAAGGAAGGAAGGATGAGGTACCTCAACAGGGGGTGCAAGATGAGGACGTTTGAGGAAGGGGAGTTGGTGTTATACAGGATACCTGGGATGTCATGCAAGTTGGCAGACTCCTGGGAAGGGCCATTCAAGGTGTTGGGAAAGATGGGCTCTGTGAACTATAAGGTTGGAAAGGTTGGGAATGAGAAGCACACCAAGGTGGTTCATGTGAACTGCTTGAAGAAGTATAGGGAGAGAATGAATATTAGGAGGTTGGATCTGGTGTTGGAAGAAGTGGAACAAGAGAGGAATGTGTTGAGAGAGGAATGTGTTGGGTTTGTGAAGGATGACTTGGAGGATCTGTTGGGGGAATTCAGTGATGTATTTTCGGACGTACCTGGTAACATGGACAGGGTCAGGATGAACATTGATACTGGGGACAGTCCGCCCATAAGGCTGTCTCCCTACTCTGTGCCGATGGGCATCCGAGATGAAGTTAAAGCGGAGCTGGATGGGTTGTTGGAGTGTGGTGTAATTGAAAGAAGTCGGAGTTGTTGGTCGTCGCCATTGGTCCCCGTGAAGAAGGTAGGAGGCGGGATTAGGCTGTGTGTCGACTACCGCAAGCTGAATGAAGTAACCATCAAGGAGCCTTACTACATCCCAGGCTTGGAAGAAATGTTGGAGAGAGTTGGAAGTGGGAGAGTGCTATCTAAGGTGGACCTGGCGAAGGGGTTCCACCAGGTGGAAGTGGTGAGTGAGGACAGGGAGAAGACGTGCTTCGTATGTCCTTTCGGGAAGTACCAGTACAGGCGGATGCCGTTTGGGTTGGCGAATGCTCCGTCTGTATTCCAGAGACTCATGGACGAGGTACTAGTGGAGTGTGTGGACTTCGCGAAGGTCTACATTGATGATGTGTTGGTTGTGTCGGGTTGTTGGGAGGTGCATGTTATGCATCTAAGGAAACTGTTTGGAGTGCTGAAAGAGGCTGGACTAACGTGCAAGAGGAGTAAGTGTGTGTTTGGAAGAAGGAGATTAGAATTTTTGGGACATGTGATCGGAGATGGGACGATGAAGGTGCCGGAGGCGAGGATCAAGGCCATTGCGGAACATCCAGTACCGAAGACAAGGAAGCAGCTAAGGGCCTTCCTGGGACTAATCGGATATTACCGGAGGTTTGTGAGAGGTTTTCACAGGTGGTCGTCTCTGCTTACGTCGCATACGGCTAAGACGTCACCTGGGGAGGTGCAGTGGACAAGCCCCATGCTGGAGGCTTTTCGTAAGTTGTGTGTGTCATTGTGTAATCATGTATGTTTAAATGTTCCGTGTAAGGAGGATGAGTTTTGTCTGGAGAGCGATGCCAGTGCGTCAGGGATTGGAGCTGTGCTGTCAGTAAGGAGAGACGTGGAATGGAAGCCCGTGGCGTTCTTCTCGAGACAGCTGAAGGGTGCTCAAGCTCGCTATAGTGCCCAGGAGTTGGAGGGGTTGGCACTGTATGAGGCAGTGCAGCATTTTGCCTTTTATTTGTACGGGAAGAGGTTTTTGATTGTAACAGATCACAAGGGTCTGGAGTGGCTCAAGTCAGGGAAGCAGAGGAACAGGAGGGTGTATGGATGGGCTCTGAAACTTTCTGAGTTCCAGTTTGATGTTATCTACCGTCGAGGAGAGCACAACGTGGTTGCGGACGACCTGAGCAGGTGCCACGACGAGAGCGACGTCGGTGTCACCATGCTCTTGAAGGAGGAGGGGGGAGATGTGGGCCAGCCCACATTCAAGAACTGAGACTTATAGCATTATGTGTATTTGTGCGTCATAAAGAACTTATTGTTTTGAGTGTGCGTTGTTTTGAGTGTGCGTTGTTTTGAGTGTGCGTTGTTTTGAGTGTGCGTTGTTTTGAGTGTGCGTTGTTTTGAGTGTGCATCGTTTTGATTGGTTATGTGGCGAGGTGGATACGTATATCAAACCCCTCGCCACGTGTTGTAATTCAGTTTCAGTTTACCGTGGAAAGTAACATAACCCAAAGTGAAGCGCAAGCTTCTTGCTGAACTCTGGTGGCAGCGACTATTTATCGCTGTCGACCATAACTGCTGGCGACTTGCTTTGTGCGCAGAGCGAGACCCCACAAGTATGGAAGGAGGGGGAATTGTATCAAATGAAATATCAATACCAACCTACATTAGACACATTTCCTTTTATTAGCTGAAGACAAACAGATGGGAGGGGCTGTAGTATCCCTAATACACACTTGTTTATACTACAGTGTCTTAAAGATTTACCTTGACTGAAGGACTTATAGTATCCTCACCTGCTTCAATATTATCAGGATCCATACTTGCTGACGGTAACTATGCAATAACAATGTGTTTTTATGTCAAATTTTTATTTACAATCCACTATTTATACCTCAGGTGACAATTCATTCCACCATTCTTCATCTAATGCATTTGAACTTGCCACATCCTAAATTGAAATGAGAGATTTATTCAAGTTATTACACGCTAGCAATGAAACATTCAAATGTACCTCTTCTTCACTAGCCCAAGAACAAACCAAAAATAAATAAGACTCCGTATATAAATCTATATAAGTTATTTATAGTGAGGAGTGAATTTGATTAAAATCAATGTAGACTATACAACAAAAAATTTGTTTCAATTTGTGTTGATACTTGTATGTGTGAAGACATAAATATTGTGCAAAGCTTTGGAAGTGATAAGGATCATCTTGGGTATGACAGAGGAACCAGACCATGCATGTTTGAATGGCTTGTGGCTAACCTCACCACTTAACCTATAGACTTAGTGATAAGAAAAACCACACTTGCCTCAGGAGGGTTGAAGGGACCTCACTACTTACAACAATTTCACCTGTATTTTGAATTGCTTAGATGGACACAAAACAACTTAGCTAATGATTTTATAAACAACCCTAAAAGATATAACAGAACCTTACATCCAGAGATTCATAGGTTGAAAACAAATCTTCGTGTGGAGCAGATGCAGTTTCTTTTACATTGTCTTCAATAACCTAAGAAGTTTTATGTCTTGGACTACACATATAAGTTTAAATTTTTTTCATAAGGCCTACCTGAACAGAAGAAGTTCTGCAATTAAGCTCTCTTTGCTTTAAAATTAATTTTCTTCTTTCTCCAATTGAAGTGATTAGTTGACTGAAGTCATTTTCTTCCAGAATAAAAAATGTTTCTCCATCTGTCAATGTCTAAAATTAAAAAATATTGTCAACTAGAACAAAAATAAAAAGGTGTAGACTTTACCTTGAAAGCTATCAACAACTTTTTCAGAAAACTTCTGCTCTCTCAACCAATCCCCTATGTGTACCACATTTTTACTAGAAAAATCTTCCATTTGTCTGGCCTCAGTCCACTACTCTCCTGAGTAAAGAAAACCAGTAAAAATATAGCCAATCTTTAGACAGAGTAAGGAAAATAGCAGCTGCACTTGCGTCATGTGACTACAATAATACAGAATATTGTTTAAAAATTATTTTTTTAAATAGAAATTCTCTTGTATAGAGATGTTTCAATGTTGCATATGTCACCAGCATGCAAGAACAACTATTGCCGGAATTCTAAAGCATATTAGAGAAGTCCATCCATTTGTTCGTGGTGCTGTACCCTGTGGACTGGATGGTTGTGCTGCAACACCCTCTAGCTATGAAGCTCTCAAGGCACATGTCTACAGGTACCACAAAAATTTGTTGACTACAACACAATGTCAAGCTGATAACGAAGATGAGTCAGTATGCCAAGTGAAGATCAATCTCAGGAATTGGAAGAGACTGAAGCCAGACTTAAATTCTCCATCAGCTTCCCTAAATGCAGCACGTTTTATTATGAAAGCTCGTAATGGAAAGAGTTTGACTCAAGCCATGACTAGTGATGTAGTGGATGATGTTAAAATTATATTGGAAAACTCCATATCAAGTATTAAATTGAAAGTAATGAATGAAGTGAAGAAATTGTCAGCTAATGACCACCAGGTAACAGAAATAGAGTCAATATTTAGTGATGAGAGCATTGTGAATCCCTTCCCCTAGGCTTGGAGACACAATATTAAGCAAGATAAATTTATTGCTAGCCATTTCCATACAATGTAGGAACCTCAGGAGCAAATCTTACATGAATATACTGTTGGAAATAAGAAGTTAAAGGATTACTTTTACTACATTCCACTGATAAAGTCATTGCAGAGTCTCCTAGCTAATGACAGGGTTCGAGATGAGGTGTATACACATGATCACATACATTTTTACAATTTGTTCAGACTTTAAACAATTCCTTATTGATTATATGTGCTTAATAATAGTGCTTAATATTTACTTTCATGCACATTACTTGGGGCTGCACAACAGAAGGTATTTCAATACTAAATAACGAGTCAGGGGGTGGGTGCCGTGACAACAGAAGGTATTTCAATACTAATTAATGAGTCAGAGGGTGGGTGCCATGACAACAGAAGGTATTTCAATACTAATTAAAGACTCAGGGGGTGGGTGCCGTGACAACAGAAGGTATTTCAATACTAGTCAATGAGTCAGGGGGTGGGTGCCATGACAACAGAAGGTATTTCAATACTAATTAATGAGTCAGGGGGTGGGTGCCGTGACAACAGAAGGTATTTCAATACTAATTAATGCGTCAGGGGGTGGGGTGCGTGACACAGAAGGTATTTTAATACTAATTAAGGAGTCAGGATGGGGGGTGTCATGGCAACAAAAGTTATTTTAATACTAATTAATGAGTCAGGGGATGGGTGTCGTGACAACAGAAGGTATTTCAATACTAATTAAAGAGTCAGGGGTGGGGGGGAGGGTGTCGTGACAACAGAAGGTATTTCAATACTAATTAATTCAATACTAATTAATGAGCCAGGGGGTGGATGCCGTGACAACAGAAGGTATTTCAACTAATTAATGAGTCAGGGGGTGGGTGCCGTGACAACAGAGAGGTATTTCAATACTAATTAATGAGTAGGGGGTGGGTGCCGTGACAACAGAAGGTATTTCAATACTAATAATGAGTCAGGAGGGGTGGGTGCCGTGACAACAGAATTTCAGGTAGGGTGGGTGCCGTACTAATTACGAATCAGGTAGGGTGGGTGCCATCAACAGAAGGTACTATATTAATGAGTCAGGGGGTGGGTGCCATGACAACATAAGTGAGTCAATGACAACAGAAGGTATTTCAATACTAATTAATGAGTCAGGGGGTGGGTGCCGTGACAACAGAAGGTATTTCAATACTAATTAATGAGTCAGGGGGTGGGTGCCGTGACAACAGAAGGTATTTCAATACTAATTAATGAGTCAGGGGGTGGGTGCCGTGACAACAGAAGTATTTCAATACTAATTAATGAGTCAGGGGGTGGGTGCCGTGACAACAGAAGGTATTTCAATACTAATTAATGAGTCAGGGGGTGGGTGCCGTGACAACAGAAGGTATTTCAATACTAATTAATGAGTCAGGGGGTGGGTGCCATGACAACAGAAGGTATTTCAATACTAATTAATGAGTCAGGGGGTGGGTGCCATGACAACAGAAGGTATTTCAATACTAATTAATGAGTCAGGGGGTGGGTGCCGTGACAACAGAAGGTATTTCAATACTAATTAATGAGTTAGGGGGTGGGTGCGTGACAACAGAAGGTATTTCAATACAATGAGTCAGGGGGTGGGTGCCGTGACAACAGAAGGTATTTCAATACTAATTAATGAGTCAGGGGGTGGGTGTCCCATGACAGTTCAGAAGGTATTTCAATACTAATTGATGAGTCAGGGGGGGGGGGGGGGGAGGGTGGGTGCCGTGACAACAGAGAAGTATTTCAATACTAATTAATGAGTCAGGGGGTGGGTGCAGTGACAACATAAGGTATTTTACTTTCCATAATTAACTTTTAATATTTTAATAATTTTTTCTTATATATTTAAACAACAGCAAATAGTAGTAATAAATGGATTTTTTTTTTAATGTTTAAAGTATCTAACTAATCAACTGATGATATATGTAAAATGTTAGAATTGTATACATTGTTATTTTTGAATGGAATTCATCTTTGCCTGCTCTAGTCACAGTATGAAGTTCTTTTCATATGTCATGATAACCACAAGCAACCAATTTCAACTACTGGAAGCTGTGTGATTCAATTCTAGAAAGAAGATTTAAAATATAAAAATTATACCTTTCCTGTAGTATGAATCTTATACTTTTTACAATTTATACTTAATTCGAGTATACTAGCCATACTTTTGGAGTATGTATATCATACTTGCAGGTAACCATACCTACGGTATAAAATAGAAAAGTATGACAAACTATCATACAAATAGTTGTTGTTGTTGTTTTTGTGGCATAAAACTGCAGTGAAGCAATTACAACTGAATTTTTTTTCCTTCTTATTTTTAGAAATCCCAATGGGTGTAAATATATTTGTTACAAGTACTCAACTTTAGAATTATGTTTTGTGGTAGATGTTCACATCGACTGTCGCTTTTGACTGATCGAGAGCTCAGTGCTCTAGGAGTGACTTAAGTTGGTGATAGAGCTATCTTACGAAAGCAATGTCGAGATTCCATCGACAGTAAAAAGAATTTTTTGTAGCTGCTGTGGTTGATTAATGGTAATTGGATGATGTTGTTGTGTTCACATGTAATAGCTCTCAATTCATGCATTAGAATGTCAGTGGCACTAATGATTGCTGCACAGACTGTTGGTGGTTTTTACCACTTAACCATAATATTTCCAGGGTTATATCCTGGAACTTTTCTTGCAGAGTAGGTTGTGAAGTTGATCTAATGAAGTGCTGAGGCCAACACAAAGGGTAGGGAGGAAGGATTCTAGAAGGGTCACTCCCTATCCCCCTCAACCAAGTTTATGGAAAAATATTTGCACAAGATAACAATACAGGAAATTTTGTTTGTGCATGCCAATTTGTGCACTTTCTTTTCCAAATCATTCATATTTTTTAATAAACTTTAAGAAATACTTGGGCCCCTCCCCATTGTTAGTTTGTTAGTGCTCTGGAATTGTCCCTGGACCACTATCTATAAGAAAGGCTTGGATTATTGCAGAGACTATCTCTGTCTCCCCCTCAACTACTGGTAGCATGATAATAATGGCATAGTATATGGCTGAGGCTGTTGTGTGCAGTGCAGAGATCACTCTTGTTGGAGAATGAAACTGAAACTCATGAGCATATATATTAGGGATGACTGTTTCACAGTTTTGTCTCTTGCACAGTTTTGTCTGCAAGTGACAGTTAGTGAGCTGACCTGACTTCCAACTTATCTGCAACTACTATACAGTTAGCATTGAGGCACATAGGGCAGTTGGAGAGTTAGCATGTCAATTGTTTGAGTCTTCTGGTGTCTGATGACATAGATCTTGGATGGATTCCTTATTGTGGGTAGGTGGACCTTATAAACCTTGTTGAAGGATGAGTGCTGAGAGTTGTAGATTGATAGTCTATGGTTGGCCACCAGTGGCTTATAGGTGGTGGCAGCACCTAACCCAGATAGCCATTCTACCACTGTGGGAAACCTGGTCCCAGGCTGAATGGCTAAGGGTCACAGTTGCCTGGAGAGCACAGAGCAGCCTTCTGGTGTTATGTATACATATTTAATCAGGTAAATTCACCTTGTAGTCTCTGCTTTATTTGGTGTAGTTCAAATCTGTTTTACACACAAAATCTAAATTGGATTCAGATTGATTAATGTCTGGTTTAAGTAATGAAATGTTTTAATAAAATGTCTAAATTATTACATTTGAGTATTTTCTGAAACTTTGGCAGGATAGCTATAAAGCCTTACACAAGTTTAGACAAAGTATATAGTGAACCAGCATCCTGCACTCCCCATGTATTTTACGCACATGGACACAAAGTCTTGGACAACTTTAACATGTGACAGTACCTGGGAAAAGGGACCAATATGTAAAATCAATAATGTACAGTAGGTCTGGCTGAACAGACAAAAAAAAATTTTTGTGGATTTAATTCGCCCACTGGTATCTCCTATCCTTTAGCTACACTGACACCAAATTAGAGTAGCTGAAAGGTTTTTATTTATTTTTATTTTTTAATCTTCCCTCAGCACTCCCTGCATGGAATCTATCCTGCTAGTAATTGAAACCCTGGGAGTTCAATTTGTTGCCTAGCAACAAATTACCTGGTTTGAAGGGGTCAATTTGTTGCCTAGCAACAAATTACCTGGTTTTGGAAGGGGGTTTCAATTTGTTACCTAGCAACAAATTACCTGGGCACTGGAAAATCTTGGTCAAGTTCTTATAAATTGTGTTATAGCATTGTAGCTGTAGAATCAGAAAAAAATAAAAGTAAACAA
>WLWD01005113.1_pt1 | contig 15778 bp, 11 predicted proteins | sample 6712731 | NCBI WGS metagenome assembly WLWD01 (sample SAMN12718690, study PRJNA576275) | sponge metagenome | isolation source: marine sponge | host: Mycale hentscheli | place: New Zealand: South Island, Marlborough, Capsize Point | collected 2014-11-01
TTCAGGTGGACGGTGGAACGATTGAATGTGTTCAAGAATTCCCCTACCTAGGATCACTAGTGTCTGACTCTGGTAGGATTGATGGCAAGGTGGAGAGGCGGATAAGTTTAACATCTAGAGCCTTTGGTGCTTTGAGGAAGGCAGTGTTCTTAGATAAGAATTTGACTCTGACTACCAAGAAGAAGATCTACCAGGCGTATATTCTGTCAGTACTCCTGTACTCGTAAGAATGTTGGACACCACTGAACAAACACATCAGCAAGTTTAACTCCTTCCACCACCAGTGCATGAGCACCATCCTGTGTGTCAGCAACAAGCAGCAATGGGGAGAGCGGATCAGTATGGTAGTATGGTAGAAGTGAGGAAGAGATAGGGAGATGAAGAGACAGTGAGGTAGATGATGATGAGGTAGATGATGAGGAGAAAGCTGGAGTGGCTGGGCCACATGACACGCATGCCTGATCACAGGATCCCCAAATCCATTCTGTTTGGTTGGCTGAGCTGTCCACGCCCACGGGGGGGGGGGGGGGGGGGGGGGATTATGCAGAAGAAGATGGAGAGACGTAGTAAGGAGCGATCTTAAGGAAGTGAATGTCAGTGAAAAGGAATGGTATGATGTGGCAAGGAGGTCCAGGTCAGGATGGATGGCATTGTGCAGACTTGGGGTAGAGGAGATGATGGAGACTCCGCAGCGCATGACTAGACAGTCTGTATCATTGAGGGAAGTGGCGTGTGAAGCATGTGGAAGGAAGTTTAGAAGGGAGAGTGACAAGAAGAAGCACAAGTGCATTGAAGAGAGAAAGAAGCCTATGAGGGAGCAATGGTTCCGTAGCAGAGGAGGATTGGCATTTCACACTTGTAGACCTCCAGGGAGTTCACCAGACTAGTCAATCCTGTGATTTGTTGCCCAATTGGGCTTGTGTGACCTTGTAATGGCAGCAATAGGACAGGGTTAAATTAAGTTAAGGTTACTTGAATGGAAACACATGAATAAGATTATGGGTGAATAAATGAAAATGAATTAGGGTAGGGTTACATGAATTAGTCAACATTGTGTAGAAGAAGTCATTCTACCGCAACTTATACCTTGCTAACTGCAATGGCAACCTTTGGTTCTGGTTTATTTTCTGAATCTGAGCTTTAATAATCTCTGGAAATGTTGTCTGGAGCCTCGCCATCTTTAACACCTCTTTCAGCCTCGGAAAGCCCAAAATCGCTGTCAAACAAAATGTTTTCAATTCATCGCCACATCAGTGTACTGAATATTAGACGTCACGGTCCTACGTTACTGTGCAGGTGAGCATTAATAGAAAATATATGTAATAAAGCAAAGCTTTAGCTATATTTCAACGCTTGAAATAAGTTTAACTTAAGCGGTTCGATTTTTATGATTTTTTTTGTGACAGCAAGTTAGCTTTATCATCATATGCCAGGTGGATACACCAGTGAAAGGGTTTATAAGCTTGAAAATTTGTATGCAGTACCCTTTCAATATCCATACATACTCCATCAACCAGACGTCATCATAGATATTGTGTCAAATCGTAGATCAAGACATCCATTACTGACTGTATCACACATGTATTTAAATTGAGATACATATCATATGACCACATTGGTACTTCTAACATACATAAATGAAAGCCTAATTTCACCACACATTTCTAGCCATTATATCAATGCTGAGCTGATGCAAGACACTCTAGCTTAGTCTCGTAAAGTCAAACCCTTTGCCAAACTGCTACACAGGAAGGGGTTTGGTGACACTGGTGCTTTGAATCAGTTGTAAAGGAATTAATACAGCCTGGTTACCACTTCCATGCTTCATCATCCTGCTTTCATAATTTCATTATTTTGATAGCTTCAAACCTAAATTCCAACCAGCAGTTACTGTGGCCAAATTAATGATATGTGACTGACTATGAGAAAATCGACTGTTGTAACAATAAATTAAAAATGAGTAAACACACAGTAAATTCAATTTGTGATGATAAAGTCAATTTACCTCAATTTTTTTCAAAAAATTTTTTTATTAGGTTTTCTGAAACCTTTACCATCAAACTACCCCAGGTTAAAATTTTGGCTGATTTGGACGAAAGCTTCTTTGGAAAAAAAGGGTTTTAGTTATGGCAGTCTACTGTTCGAATTGCACCCAGCTGCATTTGGAGAATGCAGGTCGCCGTTTCTATGACGATACCTGTGGAAGCTTAAGGAAAAAATGGCCGAAGGAATAATAGCTTACATCAAAAACTCTAGCCTACTGAGTATGACTAGCAGCTAAAGCCTAAAAACTTACCAACTTTTTCACGAAGTCTTGGACGAGCAGTAAGCCATAACTCCGCACAAAAACTCAGGCCGTGAGGGTGACCATTCACGGGGAAATCTTATTAACATTACGTAATTCTTTCATAATAGTATAACGGTCCGTGCATGGAAATCACTCGTAAAACTTTAAACGCATTTTTCTCCGAGGTTAGTTTTGTGATTGAGCTAACCGCATGGCTTTCTGAGTGTTTAAATAGCCCGCAGAGACGCTCCAAGCTAAAGAACGTACAGTAAGCGCTTTTGACCCATTAAAACTACAGGATTACCAAATAAAATCGATTTTTTTTGTCACAACGGTCAGTTTTCTCATAGCCAGTCACATATAGTTATTTCTGACCACATATTACCCTTCAGATACTGAGGGTAAAATACTAATGGGGTGCTGTAGTATCACTAGACTAACTTTAGCTATGACATACAACAAGACAGTCCAATAAAATTCATTAACATTTTTTCCACCAAATCTCTTAATAAATACCATTCTCCCCTTAGGCACTATACAAAGAACTAGTTGTGAAAAGTGTTATCCTAATATTTTTTTAATTTGTTGAAGATGCCACCTTCTCTGTGTAATGTTTTGACATCTGAATGTCACTCTTGCTATTCTTGCCAATAACTACTACTACTACACTTACTTAGAGGAGTTTGGACTGTGATTTGATCTCCCTCTTGAGTCTTGGGCATGGGTTGAGCTCCATCCTGAGTTTGGATCATGGGTTGAGCTCTATCCTGAGTCTGGGTCATGGGTTGAGCTCCATCGTGAGTTTGGGTCATGGGTTGAGCTCCATCCTGAGTCTGGGTCATGAGCTGAGTTCCGTTCTGAGTCTGGGTCATGGATTGAGCTCCATCCTGAGTCTGAGTTATGGGTTGAGCTCCATCCTGAGTCTGAGTCATGGGTTGAGCTCCATCCTGAGTCTGGGTCATGGGTTGAGCTCCATCCTGAGTTTGGGTCATGGGTTGAGCTCCATCCTGAGTCTGGGTCAGGGGTTGAGCTCCATCCTGAGTCTGGGTCATAGGTTGAAGTTCATGTAGAGTCTGGGTCATGGATTGGCGTCCATACCGAGTCTGGCTCATAGGATGGTGTCCATACTGGCTGATGGGTTGAACTCCATAACGAGTCTGGGTCATGTTTTGATGTCCATAACTTGCAATTTCTGGAAGATCTGATGTAGAAACTGAGTAAAATACAAATGTATATTTGACCATATTTTCAAAAATGACCCAACAATGAAATACAAATGTATATTTGACCATAATTTCCAATATGACCCAACAATGAGGCACAATCCAATTAAGTTTAGTTGTATTGAAACTTAGGTATAATTAATTGGTCTAGCAATACAGGTCATGACTAAACTGAAGTTCTTTGAGAAGCTGTACCTAAAAACAAGTTTCCACGATTGTTTTATTGAGAATAGCCAAAAACTAAATATTGGAAATTCTGATCATATCCTTTTCAAATGGACTTGTTGTAGTGATATTAGCTAGATATTTGGTGCTATGTTCACTATTTACCACAGCCTGCCAGGCTTAACTATATAATTGTATTAGTGTCTATAAAAGATACTTCAAATTCTACAATTTGTAATAGGGAAACGGGTGCCACTTCTATTCCAGTAAATTTCACTATTCATGTGCTGATTATGGATGAAAAAATCTGGACTCACAAGCAAGAATCGCCTATTAGCAACCATGTGTTACCAAAAACAACAACAAGAGTTATCCTACACTATTAGGAAATTACACAGATGATGGAACATTGTTAATGCACTTGTCACTTTCCATCCTTATGGCGTGATCACGTGAATCAGGCACAGTATTGTGTCATGGTGTAGTTTATAATCACGTGCAAGACCAGCCTGAATTCTTAAAGAATTAATGATCAATGGACACAATTGAATTGCAAACATTAACAGCATTCACTTAATCATTCATGTTGTGATGTTATCAAAATCCTTCCCTCTCAAACCCATAGCTAATTGTACACCGCCATTCACTATATAAACCTGTACCTCATTCTCTCTTTTGTTGGCAAAAATTTTGATCTAAAATATTGTCAGCCAAAAGCTCTGCAAGTTAGGTTCACGAAGTTAACCTCAGGCACTGAGTTCTAGCTATTCTTCAGGCCCTGAATTCTAGCTATTCCAATATCATCTCTATTCAGTAGTTGTCTAGTTAGGCTACAAGCTAGGGATTGCAACAAGGGTGATAGGATTTACACCCCACAATGATATAGTAACGGGCCATAACTAGCATAGAGGCAGAGGATACCACTGCCTCTCTGTAAAAATTTCAACCTATTGTGAATAATCCTTTCTTCTTGACATAGTTACAGAAATCACTTTACACTAGCATTGTTACAACTAACGAAGAACTCTGGCAAAGTGGTATGAGCGATTCAGTTCAGCATGATATAGCTACACGTGATGATCACCACTATATAATAATATGCTTGTGTGTCAGTAACGGCGACGACGACTACGACCGATGGTGTGTGTATTCATGAATAATTCATGAGCTTTAGACTTTACCGTAGGTAAAGTGTTGTCACATTGAGTAGAACATGCTGGTTATTTCTAAATAGCGGGTGCAATAGACGATGGAATGCGGCATAGGTTTTAAAAGAAAGGCGAAAGTACGGAAAAGAACGTAAAAGGCGATTGATTGTAACTGAAAAGCTGATGGAATCGGTGAGGTAAGTGGTGTAGGCTTAAAATGGAAGGGAAGAGAAGGCAAAAAGGCGAGCGATTAATTGTAACTAAAAAGCGGGTGGAATCGACGAGTAAAGGCGGGGGTTAGTTTTCAAAAGAAAGGCTAAAATGCGATAGAAGACAAAAGTTTCTCAAAGTAGGACAGAAATGCAGGAGAGATAGACAAAGGAAAAGGGGGTCCCATGACTCAAGAAGAAGAGCTGAAGATAGGAGAGGTGGGGTAGAAGAAAAGCTCAGATAGTTCAGAAAAAAAGAGAGCAGGAGAGGAATTACACACAAAAACAACACTCCTGCAAGTATAAAATAAACCTGAAAAGAATTTGGTGTGAATTTCAAGACTTACATTCATGGAACCATTATATGTAACCTTAATGAATGGTAGAGAATGATAACTGAGCAAAATAACTTGTGCTACTGCATTCTTACTTTGTAATACGTCAAGCGCCACTGTGTGGCAGGGTACTTGCCAGTCAAATATATTGGTTATTATAATTATTGGAAATCCCCTCTCCAAGATTTTTAGTTCTCACTTTGTTGGAGGAAGACTGGAGGGTAACCATGGCCAAAAAAAATTAAGGTGCCTATTTTTAAGAATAGGAAAGGTAGTAAGAAACTATTTTGTAGCCTTAGCTTAGCTTTTTAGCTGAAGTTGCATGTTCCTTAGCTACATTGACTAGTATCTAGTAAGCAAGGACAGTGGGCCAGGAAAATAACCAAGAATGGCCATTGCTATTAATTTTGGGTGTACTTCTTGTTAGTTGATCATATCATGGACAATAAGGTTTCGTACCAAGAGAGCCCTCTTTTATTTTGTGCTACAGTTCTGGCCTGTACAATTTATTCAATTTTCACGTTACTTCTTGCACTTCCTGTCGGAATTGTGAATGATGATTCAGTGTGCATGACTTAGTAACTATGACAGAGAGTCGGCCGGATTCGGCACTTGGTTGCATCAATTCTGGTAGAACCCTACATTTAGAACATGCGCTTCAATTGTGGAATCGTTCTGGAAACAAGACAAATTGCTATATATTGCATTCAAGATTGACTGATGATTTCATTTATTCTTTTTATTTGCATATTTGCAGTAATGTCATTACAAACTTCTACATTTTTGTGGCTATAAATCTGGGTATGGTTAGCAACTAAAAATTATTTGCCTCCTCTTTTCATAATTTCTATTTACGGCCCTGGGATTAAAGTTGAAGTAAATGTAATAGTAAATCTTCCTTACTTCATATTTTTAGCTGAAATATAGCTAAATTATAGCTGTCTCGCTAATTGTGCTGAAGAATACCAGAATACCACCACGCTCGCTACGCTCGCGCCAATAATCAAACATCAGGGATGTTTCTTTATTTATTTATGTATTTATATATATGTTTGGACGTATGTATGTCATTTTGTACTTTGACCCTCCGTATTTTTGTGTTCGCTCGATGTTCGACCCCGTCCCAAACTTCACTAAACAGAATCCTCTGGTTTAGCGACCATTACCCGTATCACCTTAGAAATTGAATTGTTTACGGTTTTGAATTGTTTTGCGGGTGCAGTTAAAACTCAAAAACGTATGGGAGCTCCATTTCTATTCGAGTTAGTGGCGGTGGTAAGTTTGTCACAGTTATAAGCCCTACTCAACAGCATTTACTTGACAATTCTGATTCATTGTCCACTAGACGAACCACGAAGGTAAGTCTTGCGTAGGTATGTTCAGTTGTGTGAAAGTATTGTGCGTTACAACTACTATTAAGAATATCACAAAGAAATGTCTAAATAACGTGACTTGATTTTGTTACTTCTTTTTCAATTCAAACAGTTGAGGGGAGTGGTTACTATGGCATTGAAACCCCTTTACCGTATATGCGTAATTTAACAACTCGACTTTATTTTAGTAGTTTGAATAACAATAGTGTAGTTTAAGGCTCGCTCGCCATTTGTGCTCAAGCACACCACTAGTTTATATATATGTTTGGATGGATGTATGTCATTTTGTACTTTGACCCACCGTATTTTTGTGTTCGCTCGGTGTTCGACCCCGTCCCAAACTTCACTAAACAGAATCCTCTGGTTAGCGACCATTACCCGTATCACCTTAGAAATTGAATTGTTTACCGCTTTGAATTGTTTTGCGGGTGCAGTTAAAACGCAAAAACTTATTTTCTATTCGAGTTAGTGGCGGTGGTAAGTTAATATGCTATTTGTCACAGTTATAAACCCTACTCAACAGCATTTACTTGAAAATTCATTGTCCACTAGACAAACCACGAAGGTAAGTCTTGCGTAGGTATGTTCAGTTGTGTGAAAGTATTGTGCGTTACAACTACTTATTAAGAATATCACAAAGAAAATTTTAAATAACGTGACTTGATTTTGTTGCTTCTTTTTCAATTCAAACAGTTGCGGGGAGCGGTTACTATGGCATTGAAACCCCTTTACCGCATATACTTAATATAAGAACTCGACTTTATTTTAGCTAGTAGCTTGAGTGTTAGTTGTTAAAATCAATCATTTAACAATAGTGTAGTTTAAGGCTCGCTCGCCATTTGTGCTCAAGCACACCACTAGTAATATATATAAACAGTTCAAATCTTGCTACTCTGGTTGTACGATTGTGTGCAGGGCTTTTAACTCACATACACATAGGCTTGGCATATCACTTCATTGTTTAAAATTGAAGCTTAGAAATTTTTTTTATTAGATATCACTTAAGCAACTTACCACCCAATGAAATACACTTTTCCCTGATATCTGCTGCTACACCATTCACCTGAAGCCTCTCCAATGCCTGTGCTAGCTTTTCCCAGGATGCCTGCCTATTAACAGACAGCCAATAATTAATAAGGTTTAATAAGCACAAGCCATTTCCAGAATGTTTTCTCTGGATGAGATGAATTATTGGAAGTGGAATACCCAACACAAGGCCAACTTCCTCCGATCTGTGACAAACTGGCCTCAAAGCTTCGATCAAGTATTCTCGTGGCAATGAAGCTTCCCCTACAGTTAATGCGACAAATTAACGTTCGTACTCCAGAATTGAACTTGTGCAACAACTTACTATTTCCGAATCTGCCGGCCATATTATTATTTGTACAAAAATGTATTAGCCCAACACAAAAACGTCTGTTTTACGGAAACCGAAGGAGCCACGCCCACCCCCACAATAAGGCACCGCCCCCAGCTCACGATCACAGCGCGAAGAGACCGTCAAACCACGCCCCACCACACCCATTTTGTGAGCATTACACTCTTCAGAAAAAAAAAAACATGACTAAACGGAAGCAGCTACGCATCCGGTGGAATCTTTTTTTGTTGTTGTTGTTATTATGCTTTGTTAGCAATGCTGACTATCGGCAATAAGCGGTAAACTGCTAATGCTATATCGTTCCCGTGTAACCGGGCTTCTAACCACTACCGTGAGCTGTACACAAACAGTGAACCATTAATAGGCCAAAATCAGACTGGTGTACAAATCAGATTGATGCAATGGTCTGACTTTTAGCAGTCTTCGTATTTAGCAAAACTACGTCAGCAGACTTCTTATAGTGCTAAATGGCCACTTCTCAAAATCAAACTAACGACCTCTGAACTACGTTTGTTTTTCCAAAAGATAGCTCGGAAAAATAAGGGAGGACAAGGCAGGTGCGGAGTTTCGGGAATATCTTCCAAAATGGTCGGTATAGGCTGTTTACTCCCCGCAGAAGACATTGCCACAACGACCACTAGAGTCATTATGAGCCTTCTCTTTTTATCAAAATAGTGGTGCGATGGCTGCGTGGCCGCCCAAAGTTGGGACAAAAGCGGGTACAACTCTATACCTGCAAGATTGCTGAATATCCCATTTGCTGTTGTTTAGCTAACGTGTAGAAAAAGATCTGTTTATGTCTGGAAGTGGTAAGTCATACTGCTGTTCACCATGGCCAAACAATCTGATAAGGTCAAGGGTCAACATGCTCATTAACTAAGCACCACAAAAAGATATATAAATATTATATTTTAGAACATGGTTTATATAAATAGAACAAGGAAGAAAATGCCATCACTGAAATATGGTTCTATCATGAGAGCGATGCTGTAATTGGAATGGGTACAGTAATCATACCTACTTTTGAAATTCTCACTGTCGAGCTCTCTGTGGAAATTTTATCAATAAATAAAAAGATACCTGGTGGCACATGCTCACCGTTTAATATATCCCAATATAAGAAAGCTTTACATATCCCAATAAAACCAGAAAACCTCAAGTTTAGTGAAGACATCAGTTAGAGCTTCAGTTTGCTGGCTGTCTGTCCAAGTTGTCATGCAGGATTTACACAATAAGCATGCACCACTAATTATCTTGCTGTTCATGTATATGTGTATGTATATAAATAATATATATACAATAAAATCAAGCATGGAGATTTTGACTTTAGTAGCCTTTGTAGTCAGAATGTTGGGTTAAGTTATTGAATATATTAATGATATGCTCAGCACAAATGGCAAGCGAGCTGGTCTGGCTGAAATGAATGCTAGATTCTCATATTCATTTGTTAGTTAACTGTTTTTTTGTTTTTTTTTGTTTAAATTATTTGTGCTATTCTTTAGCAACATGCCACACTTTTATACACACATACTTATTTGTTCACTGGGTATACCAGCACAAGACTTACATTGTATTCTCTTCGCGACTTGACAAAGGATTTCAAGGGGTAAGCAATCAAAATTCCTAGGATGATATGGGTAAGAATTGCTAAACCATTTGATTTAGCTTTCCAAAGTACGCTCCATTCAAAATGCTCTATTGTACCAGAGCTCTAGTAGTTATAGCATTACATTGTATTCTCTGAGTGACTGGATTACTTCAGTGAATTTTCAAGAACAAATCTGTTACGTAAGACACATAGCTATGGCAAACGGTGCATGAATAAATATATTTTATCACCACCACTAAAAATTTTTAACTCTGCTTAGTTTGTAAAACCTAAATGCGAACTTCTCTGGGGTAGGTAGCTATAAAACCTGAAAAGTGTTGAACTTGACCGGTTGCTATAACTTCAAGGGTAATGTGCTCGGCAATACAAGTGAAATAAACCTAAAAATATCATTGTGAAGATATGTAGGGTGGAATAAACACACACCCACACACACACACACACACACACACACACACTAGAAGTTTTATTGATAGTATATACCAAATCACCTGGAATTTACCACGTTTTTAGCACAAGACAAACTAAAACAGCATCATGAAACAATTAGAGGGACGGCTTTGGTGAGACAGTTTGTTAGTGACTAGAAGTAATAAAGAAAAAGAGTACAGTGTAGAAAACCCAGAGTAAGAGTTGGGACCTTCTATGAATAGAGCCGTAGTGCGTGACTAAAAGCGGGCGCGTTTTGAGCGGGAAACCTGTGGTTTTTTCTATTCCCATAGACTTTTGTATTGAGTTTGGGAATAGCACTTTCTCTCCGGTTTTGGAATATACTGAGGAAATATTTCTAACTACTTTGGCGCGAGCTTTCTGACGGTGTAAATTCCGGATGCGTAGCTGCTTCCGCTCAAAAGTTATTCAAGTTTTTTTCTGGCCAACTCAACTTGGACATACTATAGCTAAATGTGGAATGATGGTGAAATGATCTAAAATAATTGACAAGTGGAATGTTCAGCTTTGGCTTTGGTCTTCAACACAACACAATATATTTACAGAAGCATTGGCTATGTTGTCGCTATTGAAACAATACACATTTTGAGGTGTGTATGGAAAGCTTCACACACACACATACAGACACACAGAGCCACTGCATACACAGACTCACATACAATACCAACAGGTGTAAGTATATTGGAGCATGGTGTACAGTTATTTGTATTATTTATTTATTTACTTAATTATTTATGTTTTACTTTTATAGGAGTTCCTCAAGTTTACAGTAAGGGCTTGGGAAGGCTAGAACTTAATCACAAGAAGTGGACTGTGACCTGAAAGGTATAAGTCAACCATTTATATATCATATAGTAGATATGTATTGTTTTTGCAATAGTTGCAGTAGCTTCTGTGAACTTTCTTTAATGTGGAAGGACTGTAAAAGGGTGTAGTCAGTCATTTATTCACTGTATGCGCTAGAGGGTCCTAGTGAGTCGTCCTGTTTGTTTGTGTGTCTGTATATTGTAATACTATAACTTTAGAGATGACTGACAATTAATGGTTGATTTAGGTATGAACTTACTCAGAACATGCATCACAGATTTTTGCCCCCCCCCCCCCCTACTAATTATTGGCCTTTATGGATATAATGTTTGTGCCATTTCTACACCATCATTCAATGAGCCTAAATATAGATGACAATAATTATTTTACATTTACAACAGGCCATTGTTTGTTTACAAATTATGTTGGTATTAGTCCTGCATGAAGAACCCAAATCAGATGTCCAGAATTTCCACTCATCAGCACACACATCCTGCAGTGATCCCACACGTAACTGGTTGCCGCTGTCCTGATCCCAGATGCTGCCAATGTCCTGGAGTGATCCCAGATGCTGCCACTGTCCTGGTGCGACCTATCAATATTTAGACAGCTTCAACTGATGATGTTCTTTTCTAAATCAAAATTTTTTTTTTTTAAATCATTTGCTGTAGCTCAATAATGCAACCATATTATTGTAAACTCAACTATAACAAAAAAAATAAAATAAAATAAATAACAATAATAAAAAAACATTAATCATTTCACTGCCATAGATGCCATATGGCGTTCTGAATTTGGTCAGCGGTTCTCCGTATTTTAAAAAAATTGATTATCCAATACAACATTTGTTATTACGTTGCTCTGACGGTACTTCCTGTAATTAAAAAAATCGAAATGATAGTACAGGTGTTTAGTTTTTTTACCATTTAAAAAAATAAGAGTTGTCTGTCCGCCCGAAATATTTTATATTACAAGGTTGAGAAGCTCAGAATCCATCAAATAGAAGACATATAAGCCGTGTACTCCGTCTGAACTCCATAGCAGCTCTGAGGTCATCAGAAATTGAGTTTCAGTTAGTACCGTTAGTAACGGTAAGTCTGAAGTTTTAGCTATTCTTTGTGCGGACTAATAGACTTTTTTTTCATCATAGTAAACCGTTTAATCTGAACTTGCTTTTAAAATAATATCTCTTGCTGAATGTCTATATAGCAAAATAATTTTTTTAAAACAAAAAAAACAACATTATTACATTTTCATGTTACCAAAATGGTCATCATAAACTCGGCGGTGAAAGGGTTAACAACAAACATGGAACCCTAAATACTTGAAATACAACCTCCCCCCCCCCCCCCCCCCCCCAACACACACACAAAAAACAACAACAAAAAAAAAAAAAAAAAAAAAAAGGCAATTCCTGGATCCATCTTGGTTTATAGAATTCTTTCATTTTTACTCTCCAGCCCAATTATTTCATTCGTAGGTATGTTAGTGGGTGTGGTCTGTCATTGGAAAGTTGGGAACTATATTAAGGAGGGAGGGGGAGTGTGGGTGGAGAGTGTGTGCCACACTTACATATAATGAAAGTCACTTCAAAATTTGCACTGGCCTGACCTTATTTGCTGTCTATTAGAATTTACACTTTCAACAACACACCAGAGTTGGGATAAAATACTCCAAAGCATTTAATTGCGAATGCAAATATTTTATTTTAGAATTGTATTTAATTAGCATTGCAAACACTTTGAAAATACGACAGTGTTATGTGTATGTCACATACGTTATCTGCTGGCACAAACACATACACACATACACGTACATGTACATACACATGCATGCACACACACATATACACACACATGCATGCACACACACATGTACATGCACATATGCATGCACACACACAATGATCACCAATGAAATATCCAAATGGTATTTTCACTTTCCTTTTCCCCAGAAATTTTTGAGGGACTTGCCCATATTTTCTCTCGCCTCTTTTCATTTCTGTTTTATATTAGCAATGCATGTATTTCAAACTTTGCAATTCTAAATTTTGCTAGTATTTCAATACATTGCAAATACATAGAGCTCAGATTCACTCAAATACAATTACATTGAAATTACTGCAAAAAATGTATTTAATTGCAATTGCAATGTATTTGACCGAACTCTGCCAGTGCTTTAATAGTGAGTGTGGTGAAGGAGATGAGAGCAGCATATCAAAACCAGTTAATAAGAATCTAATACCAGGTTCCCCCAACTAATCACAATAATAATAATGATTCAGTCATTCTCGGCTGAAATAATTATAATAATAGGAAATTTTCTCTTTTTAACAGCCAAATAAGCGTGCCCTCCAGAATCTTGCTGTTTATTTTGTGTTATTATATCACCGCGGAGAGTTCGACCTCAGTTGACCCCTGAAGAGGACTTCGGCAAGAAGTCGAAACGTCGGGGTAAGTTATAATTAAAAGATTGGCTGCTAAAAAAGAGAAAAATTTCCTATTAATAATAATAATAATAATAATAATAATAATACGGCACGTAAGTTTTCCATTCAAAAATGTATAGGAAAAATCGCTTTTCAATTGAAATTGCACAGGTAAAGAGAAATAGTGCGTAAATAATTGAAATACCTCGGTAACTAAGTGGAAACTAAGTGAAATACCACGGTAGCTAAGTGAAATAGTACGGGTAAGTGCACACGCGTGCAATGTTAGCCTTGGAAACGTACAGTTCGAGTAGTTTCTAGCTGGAAACAATGTCATTCTTTACCACAGAAGCTCTACCCATATTAGACAGAATGTTTAAACAGATTAGGAGGACCCATATGTTGAAAACGAAGTTCCAGAGGAAGCTAATCCTGAAATAAGGAGATAGTGAGTGAACGATACAGTGCAGCTACAATTGCAAATGACTTTTTAAAAAGCTGGCCTACTATTAGCGAGTGATAGCACGGGTAACCTGTGCTATTAGGGATCAATAGCACTCGTAAAGCTATTGAAATAGCACTACTCGTGCCATTAATCCCGAATATCACGTTTACCTGTGCTATTATTCATACTAATAACAATATCATAGCTACAAAAACAATAATAATAGTAAAAATGACAATAACAATAGCAATAATGATAATAAATAATATCGCATAATAATAAGTAGCAAGTACTCTGCCACACAGTGCGCTTGATGTAACATGTTTCACAAACTAGGAGCGCTGTAGCATACATGTACTTTATCTCTCAATTCTCTACCACTTAGTTTAGTTACATCATTTGTCCTCTCTTGCTCTCTTTCTTCCTGAACCCTTCCCTAGTTCTTCTTGAGTTAATGGATTCCCTTCTGCTCCTTTATCTGTACCTCTTCCTGGTTCTCAGTGTCTCTGTACTTCAATCCATGATTGTGGACTTTGCCTTCCCTGTTCAATCCTCACTTTCTCTTAGGTACACATGTTGTTTCCTTACTTGCCTCTACTGAATGATACGTTAGCCATTCAATTAGTGGCACCATTTTACCATCCTGGCCCAGCTAATGAATTATTCATGAATACACACACTACTGTCATTGTCAAGCATATTATTATATAGATAATGATGATGATAATAACAATAACAATAATAGTAATAATAATACCACAGTCTACCATGTCTAACGGTAAGTGCTTAACCATTCACTTACAATAATTGTCGAGTGGGCGCTCACCCATTTTTTGTACATGCGAGAGTTTGCACATACACAAATTTTACATACATAGCATTATTGAAAACTTGCACAGGCTACACTACTTCCTCTACTTTAACAAAACTAACATAAGACTTCAGATTCAATAGTCTTTAAGGCTTTCTGGACATTCACCATTGATATTCTAGTCAGAAAAGTTAAATAAATTTTTGAGAATGTAATAGTACTAAATCCTAAAATATAACTGAGTTATCTCACTTACTATTGTTGAAACACACCACTAGTAATAATAATAATATGAACAGCTTAGTCCTGGCAGCTGCTTATTGAAACACAACCTTGCGGTGTGCATATGTGTGAGTCTGTGTGTGTGTGTGTGTGTGTGTTAAGTTTTCCATACACACCTCAAATTTGTATTGTTTCAATAGCGACCGGTCTTCAACACAACACAATTATATTTACAGAAAGCATTGGCTATGCTAAAGCCAAAGCTGAACATTCCACTAGTTATCATTTCACCATCATTCTAGCACGCACAATTCTTCCTTCATTATGAATCATTCATGAGCTTAAACAGTTTGGTAAAGAAGAAAAAGTTTCGCAAAACAAAATCCACAATCATGATAGAAGGACAGAGAGACTCAGAAACCGGAGAGAGAGACTAAGGAGAAGGGACTCCATGACTAACTGAAGAAAGGAAAGGAGGGGGATAAGAAAAGCTGAGATAGTTCATGAAAAAAGGAGAGCAGGAGAGAGAAACTGATGCAACCTTAACCAAGTGGTAGAGGATGATGATGAATAAAAATAATTTATGCTACCTGCATTTACTTTGCAAATACATCAAGCGCCACTGTGTGGTGGGGTACTTGCTAGTAATTGTTAATGTTGGACCAAATTTTCCCGGCAAAACCTGCTATTAATATTTGGTCGTTATCACAGTATGAAATGGTATAACCATGGTATAAAATAGTTAAACCATGACAATTCGGGATAAATGCCCTTGGAGCGATAATTTTTCAAACAAATGGTTTAACTATTATTTACTTATTATGTAATAGTTTAACCATGTGTTTGAGGAATTATCACTGATAAACAACCCGACCCTGAGGAGGAAGC
>WLWD01005528.1_pt1 | contig 15775 bp, 17 predicted proteins | sample 6712731 | NCBI WGS metagenome assembly WLWD01 (sample SAMN12718690, study PRJNA576275) | sponge metagenome | isolation source: marine sponge | host: Mycale hentscheli | place: New Zealand: South Island, Marlborough, Capsize Point | collected 2014-11-01
TACGATAAAAAATAAACCAGTGTTATTATTTGTAATTTTAGACAACAAATATGGAATTACTACTTACCTCATTCTTGAGTATTGATAACTTCTGTAGTATCAAATTGAAGTTACTTTGACCATCTGAATTACCTTGAATTCTTGACAACAAGCTCTCACCTACAAAAAAAAAGACAATCAATTTTAGCACACAAATACAAAAATTACTTTCTTACCTCATTTTCTTGAGCAGCGGTAACTTTTGTAGTGCCAAATTTGAGTCATTCTAACTATTTGAATTTACCATTCACTGTTGACAAGCTCTTAGCTACAAAAAATAAAAGCCACAAGCATTATTTTGCATATTTAGCTAACAAATATGGAAGTACTACTTACCTCAGCTTCCCTCGAGAAGTAGTAGCTTCCTTAGCATTAATACTACGGCATTCTGACTACCAACGGCTCTTGACAACCAACAACCGGCACTCCGTATCCCCCCATAAAACGGCGAAGTTTTGAAATTGAGTCTGGAAAAGGGTCTTCAATGCCATAGTAACCTGTCGAATCAACTTTTTGTTTCTTGAAAAGCAAGTATTTTCGCAGGAATTTTCTCACACTTTGGAGCTTAAGTATAAAGTAAGGCTTGCTTAATGCTGTAGTTTCTGAATAAACTGGGGGTCAAGCCTAAAAAGCCGTGTTTTTTGGAGAAAAGGGTTCCCCGCGCGCGCGTTTAAAGGGCATAAGTACCATCCCACATACATATGTGACCGTCTACGGGAAAACCGGGCACAACGCGGCGTGCGTAATATCGAGAAAAGATCGATCGATTTCTTAAAAATGTATTGTTTCAAGCCTACGGAAGGGAACGGTTAGGTCTATTATAGCAGGAACCACTAAAGCTGCGACGATAAAACTTGGAGAGCTCAATATCTGGACGCCGACAACTCCGGAAGTGCAAAAAAAAAAAATTCGAAGGTGCCGCGTTGTGCCTGGTTTTCCTATAGACGGTCACATATACACATATAACATATACCCGATTTTGCATTATCCACCCCTAATACTGCCTCGCTCGCTACGCTCGCTCGCCAATAAATAAACTGACATCCCCGATTTTCGATTGTGTTACCCCTGTAAGTGTCTCGCTCGCTACGCTAGCTCGCCAATAAATAAACTGACATCCCGGATTTTCGATTGTGTTACCCCTGTAAGTGTCTCGCTAGCTACGCTCGCTCGCCAATAAAGTTACGGAGAGATTTTTTTAGAATAACGCAGGAGTATAACGGCACGAAAATAAAGAATATAGATATTATTAGAAATATGGCTCTGTAATGTTGCGAAGAAGCCCGCTAGCTACCTCTGGAAAAAAAAAAGAGCACGCTAGTTCCTTCGGCCGTTTCGAAATAACACCAAATAGTAGCGGTGTGCAGAGCTGTATCGCGGTCCCAGACGGGTCTTCATTCTTCATATTTGGCTTGCTGGAGTCCTCTGTTGGTGCTCATTCCATCTGTAACAACAAAGTAAGTCCACAGTACACAGAAAAAGAAATATAAAGACATAGCAAAAAACAGTCAATTTGCGGTTAAGCGCCTCGGTTTCTGGTGGCAGGGCACCCTTAACGCTTTTCCAGTTTAACTGTTTAATGATCAACTGCTTACTAACTGTAAAAAAAGCTACACACAAAGTACTCACTACCAATAAAAAATATATTTTGAAATTGGAACTGAAAGGAATGTGGTCTATTGATAATGGGCATGGTTTAAGTGTGGCTTACTAAAATGGGTGTGATTTTGGGTGTGGCTCACTAAGATGGGTGTGGTTTTACCTGTACCTAAAATTACTTTCATAAACTTGGCAACTATGGAGTAATCTCGCGTAGCCAGACCCTTTATTGGTAAAGGGTCTGGCTACACGAGACTAATAATAGAATAGGCACATGCATGCACACCAAAGTCCACAAACATACATGTACAATAAATCAACACCATTGTCCTTTCAGGCAAGCTACATGATATGATACACAGCAATAATTAAGACACAAAAATGCATTCTCTTTTGCATAAGTTTTTTCTTCTCTTCTCTTTCTTTACTTCTCTTTCTTTCTTCTCTCTTTACTTGCGAGTGGTGGCCCCACAGTGATGTATACACACAATGGCTTAATGGACCCTACCATCTGTATCTCATCTCTATAACATGGTCCAGCTAGGATATCCTATATGAGCATATATAAGGGACAAAATTATCACTATTGGGTTATTTATTTCATTGGAAAGAATGTTACTATAGATGTGTTTCATTATCTACATGTTATACATGGCATTACAGTATGACATAAGTACTCCATGCATTTAAATAACGTAGGCTCTATTAGCTGATTATACAAGATAATGTCATTGATTATATAGATGATGTTATAAAACCACAACTGAAGAGTAATAACTATGGCATTGCAATAACAGGAGAATTAATATCATGTATAGTGTATATGGTTGACAAAGTTATTTAATTCAAATTATAATAGTCAGGTGACAATTTTTTATGATGATGTTATTTTAAACATTTTCTATGATTATTGATCCATTTTATCACTGCAGCTATAGCATATAGGATAATTCCGAATAAAACTATGTATATAATTACTGAAAAATCCAACAAAGGATAGTGTAAGGGACCTGATATTAAAGAGTAGTCCATTCCTGTTATCAACATTAATACAATGGAGAAGAACAACATTGAAAGACTGAAGCTGTCTGTGAGTTGATTGAAGATATCCTTGAAAGGGTCTGATACAATAGTTAAAATCACAGACAAGAACAGATACCTGAGTCAAACATGGTATTATTGCTATGTTGAAAACAAACTACAAAGTAAACAAATCTTAAAAGGAAAGGGATGGCAGAAAACCACCATTTGTCTCTGGTACCTGGCTCAGTGCCATCCTTGTATCGTCCTTGGAGAGGATCCACAATGAAGCGAACGATAATCTGCCAACATCGAGCGAACATGTTGAGACCTTTTTGAAAGCAGGCAAAGGTATAAAAAAGTAAAACTGCAACTGGGGAAATCACAAATACTAGACACACAAAAGCTGCAGGAATTGCATAGAATTTATGCTCACGGCTGAAATATGAGAGGGAAGCATCCATAAACACAGCATGTCTAGTTTGTTTATTCTCCATACTATGGAGTGTAACAGGAATGAGAAGGTCAAGACATACATATAGGGGTTTTGACATAAGATAGAAGCATGAATGTGACAAAAGCATCTACTGTAGAAGATTCTATGTTCAAGTTTCTTCTGCAAAGTTTAGCAGTTAAAAACAGAGGGACTTTACAGATCACACGAATTAGCTTGAAGTTTCGGTTATGAAGAAAAATTGTCAAGTGGGTTAATATGATGAGAACAAAGGGATACACAGCAATGAGGAGATCCAGAGAAAGTATAGCCAAAGCATCTTTTTTAAAACATATGTTAAGATCAAGAATACGAAAAAATCTAAATTCCAAATGCTAAACAATGTCCCAAAAATTTTTGACATAGTAATTGTTTTGATTTTGTAAGAGAAGTTCAAAACAAATACTCGCATTAACATAGGCGACGTAACAATTTGACTAATCAGCACAAATCCTTGAAGTTTAGAAGAGGGAATGTTGATACTAAATACGAATATTACAACATAAAACAGAGTCAGAGGCATAAATGCCACCAGTACATATTTCAGTGCATTTGTCCAGCCACCCGTGCATGCTGTGCATGTCATACTGTATGAATAAGCCCTCATATACGTTCCCTCGATACATTTACTACATAGCGGACCAGTTCGATTAAACCTACCACACATAGCCTCATTCAACTCGATTAACCTATCCGGTAGTTTAGTGTAGGCGTGATTCAAAATGAAGTAGTTCCTACGATATAAGTTGTAGTTGTATAAACAACTTCCTCCTTCTGTTGCATTGTTGTCAAAGGTCAAGCACTGGCACTGCAAGACGCCACCTCCGCCTCCATCATCACTGCATGTCACAATATAGTTCCAGTCAAAACAGAGACAAGTATTGTTGCTGGAACAGTACGACCATGACGGACAAGGAGATGATCCACTACTACAGTTCCTATTGTTCAGAGAGCTTGCATGATATTCACTAATAGAGTTTACAAAAGAAGTTGTTTGAATTGCAGACCAAATAGTAAAGATGCAAGCTGCATTCATGATTTTCAGATAGTATCTTTGGACAGCAACCTCTTAGCAACTAGATCTTTGAACTACATGAAGTGTTATGATAGAGCCCTTGTTATAAGCATCAAAGATTTGTCAGTTTTTAATAAGGATGCAAGCCGCATTCATGATTTTCAGATAGTATCTTTGGACAGCAACCTCTTAGCAACTAGATCTTTGAACTACATGAAGTGTTATGATAGAGCCCTGGTTATAAGCATCAAAGGTTTGTCAGTTTTTATCCATATATGGACATCGGTGCTGCCCACACCAAGTATGTGGTATAATTTTAATTTCAAATCATAATTTAAATAATATTTGACATACAAATTTAAAGTTGTAAAAAGTTCCTACAAAAACAAACATTTAGAAGAACATTATATCAAATTTAACAAGAAGTCAATATTTTTTGGTTAACAGAATTTGTATTGTACATTAATTGGTGAGTGGATGAATGCTATTCTCCTTGAAAACACTTACATAATTAATATATTACATATACATATTCTGAGCTACTGTATATCGAATTAGCTGTAATTATTATTGTCTTGAATTTATATATAACCATCTGTCTGATTTTGATACATATTATGGTGGAAGGTAAACACTATGCAGTAAGGTCTATAATGCACAGAGAAACTTCAATGTGTAGCTAAATGTTTGTACAAAATATTACTTGTACTGTGGGAGAAAATGAATTTAAGGTGTGCCATTACTGCCTTATAACGCCGTCTTGTATGGCACCTATTGGTATGCTGTAAGGTAGAATATACTAGCTTATTCTCCTAGCTTAAAACCAGTGGCATTATTACTGTCACCAAATCACCTGTTTATTGTCAGTATCAAAGAGCAAAGCTTTCTTTTATATCTACCATTTTACAAGCCCTAAAATTACTCGTCCTGTAGCCCATTCAAGAATCCTAGTGTTTGGCACCTTATTTGCAGCAAGTTCCACTGCCCTATTCCTATAATACGTGGAAATTTTGGGGCCACTGAAATGAGCCGATTGAGTGGCTGCAGTAACCCTAAACCACGACCAGAGCCGCAACTTCCACCTGAGATCTGGAGGGTAATGAACAGGTACTATGTACTCATGCCATCAAGCGTAGCGCTAGGTAAAGGGTCTGGCTACAAGAGACTAGTAAGGTAACTGATTTATTTTTAGTCCAAATCCACAATAGTGATTAACAACTATACTTTATTATTTAACAGGAGACAAGGTTTGAGTAAAAGAACTATAAAAGACTGAATAGTTGGGGTATACTCACCAGCCAGTTTACACAGAAAACCAGCTGGATCACACACTACGATTCTGAGTGAGCATGATATAGTGATAACAGTTGCTCAAAGCTGGTTGGTTGGGAGTATTCTGCCGAAATGACCAAATACAAAAGAGTGAAAGGGAAAGTGTGTAACAAAATAAATACTTAAAGTAATAAAGCAATAAAATTAATGGCAATAAACAGCTACATTACAGATGGCACATGCATGGCTGGAGATGTAATCTGTGTAGCAATCTCCACCACAGCATTGCACTGATGCAGTACTTCCTATAAGAAAATTAGTGGTCTGCTAACATAGAACTAAAACATATTGAGTGAGCAGACTCTTTCACACAAAAAAAGAACAAATTCAATAAGACTATGTAACACCTTGCATTCTCAGTTAGCCTCATCAAAGAGTCTACCATATCCCTTTTGTTCTTTAAAATGGAGAATTGCTGATTGAATGTAACAGCAACAAGAATGGGATTGATTAATCCGTTTCCATTCATCAAACATTCATGAAATTTTTAGATACTTGAAATTAAATCGGCTACCATTAAAGTTTCAATAAAAAAAAATTTTTTTTAAAAGAACCTGTGTTCAACACTAAAATTAGTGTATGAAGCAAAAGTTTATTGAATACAGTAAAACAATGTGACATCTTATCAAGAAAAACTGCAAACACAAAAACTATTGAAAGATATACGACAACTCAAATGAAACAAGTCACTATATTATTTTTAAAAAGTAAGATCATCCTTCTGATAAGAAAATTTTTTACTATTCTCTGAGTAGATTTGAGAGTACCACCTCCTGTGCTTGCGAATTAGCTCATCTTCACGGACCAGAAGAGGCTTCAGATTATAGCGCTTGTTATTCCAAACTATCATATCTCTCTCCAGCTGCATTGGAATACAAACTTACATTTTTATAGCTGTACATCTAGTTAAACCTTTTATAGTCATTTCGCTGACTAATAACACTACTTCTTAATCCTTTTGTTCCCGAATTGTTTGGACGCGCGCGGAAAAATCTTATCTTCTACCACGGAATAGAGCATTACCGTTTTATTTTTTTAACTCGATGCTGGCTGGGAAAACCCCATAGCAACCATATATTACTAAATAGACCAAGAGTTTGGGATTCCCCTTTGAGAAAATTGAATAATATTTAGGCCCTCTACTAATACTTAAAAAAAAATGTTTTCCCCCACTGTATGAACCCCTGGTATGTATACTCCACACTGTACATGAGAGAAACATGTATTGAGAAAGTGTACTTCGAAAATGAAAAGCAGTACAAGCACACACGTGGAATTCAACTTACCCAGCATGGATGGTGTCACAGACTGAACGATCCCTCCCATAGGATCCGGAACCTCCATACAATACCAAAAAAACACAGGACAACAATGACATTTGTAACATAACAGCTGGCCTCGCTGAATTGAGCCCCCCCCTCCCCCGTCATTACTTTTCACTGACATTCTTGTACCATAACCCCCCCTCCCCGTCATTACTTGTCACTGACATTCTTGTACCATAACCCCCCCCCCTCCCCCGTCATTACTTTTCACTGACATTCTTGTACCATAACCCCCCCTCCCCCCCCAGCCCTAGCTGGACACCCAAATATCAGTAAGTTAAATGAAATTCAACTTACCCAGCATGGATGATGTCACCAACCGAAAAAGACCCCCGAGTTCGTTCTCTCTCAGGTTGGATCCTGAAGCGCCACATACTGTTTGTTCATGATTGCTCTCTCTCTCTTTTCACAAATGCACGCACACACATACACACACACACACAAGAAAAAAGAAGCTACAGGTTAATACAGATCATAAAAATAAATGTATAATTTATTATACATAAATTGACTGGTGTACACACACACACACACACATGAAATTCAACTTACATGGGCATAGTAGTCACGATCCAAAAAGATCCAGAGTTCCCTCCCAGGTTGTATACGGAAGCGCCACATACTGTTTGTCCACGGTTGCTCTCTCTCATTCCACAAATGCACACACACACATACACACACACACACACACACACACTAGAAAAAAGAAGATACAGGTGAATACAGATCATAAAAATAAATGTATAATATAAATTGACTGGTGTACACACACACACATACATGAAATTCAACTTACATGGGCATAGTAGCCCCGATTGGAAACCCCCCCCTCCCCCCCTCCCCCGAGTTCGTTCCCTCCCCGGTTAGATCTGGAAGCGCCAGAATAACATTTCAACTCCACGCACACACATATACATCGAGTGTGAAGCTCCACTACAACACCACAAAAACACAGACAACGACAACGACAATAACAATACATATTACAACTTTTGGGATGTTCAGGGGGGGGGAGGGAGCAGCCACAAATATCAAAGTCTGTGGTCCTTCACACAAAAGATTATGGAATATCAATGGGTGTGTTGTCATCTTTCTTCCACTCTCCCCCTACCTCATCCACCCGACTCTTGTTCTTCGATTCCCGCCTTCTCCGACCGCGAGGACGTCCAGAACTCGGAGCAGGAGGAGCCACTTCCTCTTCTTCATCACTGGAACCTCTGCCTATTCGTGTTTCATCATTGGAAGACTCAGGTCCGGTATCCTCTCCTTCATGACTGGAAGACTCTGCTCCTGTCGCCTCATCTGCGTAATCGGGTGGTGACTGCATTCACATCTGGTCCTAGTAGTATATGTGGTAAAAAAAAATTTTTAATTTTTTTTTGAAAATTTGAATTTGTTCAAAAAACCACAAGCCACTTTCAAATCTCAAAACTCAATGAAATATATATATATTATAGCTAAACAGCTTACTCTATCTCAATATAGCTATAAATAAGTCCTTTCCACAACAGAAGCTTGCTATTTTTCAAGAGAAAGACAAGAGAAAGACAAGCTTACCTCGATCATCTTCTTGACTCCCATTTTCAGTATCAGAGTTGACGGGGTCTGGTCCACCAACCTTGATACAGGGCCTCCTATAGCCCTAGATGTCGCCTCCTTTCTCTCCGCTTGATCCTGAGTCGCTAGAGTCAGCATCAAGCAAGTCTAAAACTTGCACCGCATTGTAACTTCTAGACGCCATCTTCCAAAAAATGACTTTGAAAAAAATTATTTTTGCATAGTTACCGGGGTCACACGTCACACTCACTTTTTTCCTATAATGTAATAAGCATGTAGTGTCTAGCCTAATATAATCTACACAGAAACTAGCTAAATCACTATCAGCTATCAAGAAGAAGTCAATATATTTTTACCACGTGGTGAATGAATCTAGAAAGTTCTGAATGATGCAATACATAATTTCATGCGTGTGCAGATGATGCAATGCAATGGTTAATTAGTTAGTTCACCACATTACTCCCCTGCCAGTGTCAACGTATGTAGTCTTGAAGGTGCTTGGGAAAGCGAACTCGTCGACCAACTCTTGTAGATACCTGCGTTGATGCGGAAGGTGGTTTGGGTAGGGGGGTTGGTGACGAGGTAGTTGTGGCTGCGGGAGTGGATGGTGGTGACGGGGACCGTGCGAGTGGAGGAGGCTGCTGAGCATCTGCTATAGGGTGAGGCAGGAGAGGTTGTGTATCCCTGTGAGCAGGTTTTAGCCTGTCCACTGACACTGTATCCACCTTGCCTCTCATCGCAAGGTGGTAGTACTTGGGGTTTCTGCTAATGACTCGGAATGGTCCATCGTAGGGGGGTTGTAAAGGTCTTTTAACTGAGTCCCTTCGGACAAAACATGGGTGCATGAGTCGAGGGCGGCAGGGAAATATGCTGAAGTTGGAGGCGGTCGGCGACTTGAGGCAGGACTGAGTGTGGCCATGACTGATCGGAGGCGTGCAGCATAGGCAGCAGGGTCCATGATGGTGTCTGGGGTGCATGGTTGTACAAATTCCCCAGGGACTCTGAGAGAGCTGCCATAGACCATCTCCGCAGTAGTGCACTTGCTGTCCTCCTTGACTGCTGACCTGATACCCAGCAATGCCCAAGGTAGTGCTTCTGTCCACTGGTCCTGTGGTTTGTGACACTTGAGGGCCCCTTTCAGTTGCCGGTGAAATCGCTCCACCAACCCGTTGGCTTGGGGGTGGTAGGCAGTTGTTCTGAAGCGTTTGGTGCCAAGTACCTCCATGAGGTCACTCCAGAGTCTAGACTCAAATTGGCTGCCCCTGTCAGTGGTGATTGTAGTAGGGGTCCCAAACTGGCTACCCATCCTTGCAAAAATGTTCGAGCCACTGTCTCCGCTGTAATGTTTGGGAGAGGTAATGCCTCTGGCCAGCGAGTAAACCTGTCAATGACAGTCAGGAGGTAGGTGTAGCCATTGGAATGTGGTAGTGGTCCCACTAAGTCCAGGTGAATGGCATCAAACCTAGCACTGGGAAGTGCAAAGGTGGAGAGTGGAGTTGAGGTGTGCTTGTTGACTTTGGCTCGCTGGCAACTGGTGCACGTGTTAGTCCACTGTCTGACGTCACGCTTGATGTGAGGCCATGTGAATCTGGCAGTACTAAGTCATTGGGTGGCTTTCATGCCTGGGTGTGACATGGAGTGTAGAATGTCAAACACCGGACGACGCAGAGAGTGGGGTACAAAGGGTCTGTACTTGCCAGTTGAAGTATCGCATATGATGGTGAGTCCTGTGGGGTTCAAGGGAACACATTCCAGTGTAAGACTGGAGGACTCAGGGTGACTGGCGATCCACTGTAGCTCAGGGTCAGTTGTTTGGAGCTGAGCCATGGTCTCGAAATTGATGTCGTTCTGGATGTCCAGGGGATGATGTTGGGGCATTGGCTGATCCGCTGATGTGGCGAATATCTGTAGTGAACTGTGCTACAAAGTCGAGATGTCTGGCCTGTCTGGGGGAATGGCGGTCGTGGTGGGCTTTCAGAGAGAAGGTGAGGGGTTTGTGATCAGTGAGAACGTGAAAATGTCTCCCCTCCACGAAATGCCTGAAGTGTCTGATGGCTAAATACACCGCCAGGAGCTCCCTATCGAAGGTGCTGTACCTGGTCTCTGCCGGTTGTAGTTTTTTTTGAGAAATAGGCGATTGGAGACCAGGTACCGTCGATCAGTTGCTGCAGGACTGCTCCCACAGCGTGGTCCGAAGCATCTGTAGCAATGCATGTTGGGGTATCATGGTGTGGGTGGTGGAGCATGGTAGCCTGAGCTAGGCTGGCCTTGCTTTGCTCAAATGCTGACTCGGCAGTGGTGGACCAAGTAATGGGGGAGTTGGAGTTGGCCTTTCCTGAGAGGAGGTTGGTGAGGGGTAGAAGGAGCTTGGCACAATCGGGCAGGAACCTCCTGTAAAAGTTGACCAGTCCGAGGTATTCCTTCAATTTTCTCTGAGTGTCAGGCTTGGGGAAGATGTGGATGGCTTCAACTTTCTCAGGAAGGGGTTGGATGCCATTGCAGTCCACGAGGTGTCCCAAGAATGTGAGACTGCTAACTCCAAAAACGCTCTTCTGTGCATTGATGACAATGCCATACTGGCTGAGTCGCTCAAACACCAGTTTGTGGTGTGCAAGGTGCTCAGTCGGACTTCTGCTGGCTCTCAGGTGGTCGTCCACATAAACATAGCAGAAGTCTAAGCCTCGGAGGACTTCGTCCATGAATCTTTGGAAGGTTTGAGCGGCGTTCTTAAGGTGGCGGTATAATGTTTGCTCATAAATATTCATAAGTTTTCCATATGCATATTAACTTGGACAAAACAAAAATAACAGAATTCTGCAATGCTGGACAATTAAATGTACCAAAGAGTACTCAAATAAGCTTTAGTGTAAATGTTATACTGGCTTTGCCTAACAAATACTCTTCTAGAAAAACTACTCGCTGGTAACAATAATTGTCGGCAAACTGTGACTGCTGCTACCGTTCCAAAAGCCTGCTTTGCAAATTTTCTTACCTGTTAGGACAAATACTAGGGCGACACGAAGACTGTTTAAGCCTGCAAAGCTTACAGGCCTAGAAATTCTCGGTACAGTCATCTCTACAATCCTCGGGATACACTCAGTCAGCCACGCAGAGAACTGTAACTTCAAAATAGATGCACACTTTGTGAAAAACTTTCTGATAGGCCCCGCCTACAGATTCACACAATTAGAGAAGGCTGTTGTCCAGACATCTAGAGCAACTATGTGTCCAAAAAATGCCGACAAAATTGTATAAACTTGCAATCCACCATTTTGTCCACTGCTGCTTGTGTGGGCGCGGGAAACCAGCAACCGCGACGACGGGAAGTACACCGCAAGAGTGGTAAAAATTCATTGTAACGCCCACACATCAGCTGTAGAGCGCGCTTAGCCATGCTTAGCATCAGCTGAAGAGAAGCCAACTATCTGCAGAAGAGAAATGGGAAATAAGAAGAACAAAAATAATAGCAGTAACAGCACCCATAGGCATGTTTTTTGTAAGAAAATATTGCCAGGAATGAAGAAGACACAGAAGAGGAGCAGTGAGTGTACCAGTGATAAAGCTGTAAGACAGAAGGAAGGCAAGGCTACCTTTGAAGGAAGCAGGATTATTAACCTGGACAAACTTCAGCAGTACACTGACAGCCTGAGTAAGCACTCCTCTTCCTGCCAAGGCTCTATCATCTTGACTGGAGAGAGCAGGGATGGACTGGCTTCGATTCTAATAGGACACTGCAATGTTTGCAAGCACTCTATCCAGTTAGAGACATCCAACAAAGTAAAGGGTCCTCGAAGCCATTCCAGGTAAGTGCTTGATTATAATAAAGAGCTGATTTAGAGACTTTTGAGAAAATAATAGTCTTTACGAAGAAAATGATTTTGTATCATGTATCCAAAGGCTGCATATTTTATTGTAAATAGAATTGCCACAACATTTCTGAATGTATTACTAGCTACTGTAATTAACGCGTTCCATTGACATTGTATGTAAATTGTTGTTGTTTTTTAATCAACTTTCACAATCAAATCATTGAGCTTAAAGCTCCCTTGTAAAGGAATAACAGTTATTTTAATTAAATGTGCACTACTATATTTATTAGATGCTTCTGTCCAGTTTATGAAATTCTGATCAACAATGTTTAGCTTGACGAAAAACCTGCAAGGATATAAAATTAGTTTACTTATTTATATTATTATTCAATAAATTTCAAAGTTAAAGTTACCCTAAATATTTTTTTTGTTTATACATTTTAGATGGGAGTGTAACCTCGCCACAGTGTGGGGTCAGATGGCTACAGGTGGTGGTCACAGCAAGCTGGAAGAAGTAATGAGTGTAGTCGGAGTTCCAGTAATGACTAAGAGAAGTTTTATTCAGACGGAGAGAGATATCGGTGAAGTTTGGAAGAAAGAGTTATTGGAGTCAATGACAAAGGCAGGAATGAAAGAGAAACGACTAGCAGAGGAAAATGGAGAGTACTATCAAGAAATTCCAGCTATTACAGTCATTGTAGATGGTGGGTGGAGCAAGCGTTCTCACAAACATTCCTATAATGCGAATTCTGGCGTTGGTATTATCATAGGGAAAAGAACGAGAAAGCTACTATATGTTGGAGTTCGTAACAAATATTGTCATGCCTGTGCCACCAACATACCCAAAGACAAGCATGTCTGCTTCAAAAATTGGAATAGGTCATCTTCAGAAATGGAAGCAGACATTATATTGGAAGGTTTTTTAGAGGCAGAGAAGGTGCATGGAGATAGGTATATGAGTTTTGTGGTAGACGGGGATAGTTCAGTATACCCAACTCTTGTTCAGAATGTGCCAGTTTGGGGACAAGCCATTAAGAAGCTGGAATGCGCTAATCACACATGCAAATGCTATCGTGGTGCCCTAGAGCGTCTTGTTCAGGAGAACTCATCCTATAAGGGTAGCGGTGGACTCACTCAGAAAATGAGGAAGCGTCTAGTTTCAGCTGCAAGATCGGCAATTAGGATGAGAAGCATGCAGGAAAACAAGAAGGAAGCTCTGAAGAAGCTGAAGCATGATCTCCAAAATGGACCCCTGCACTGCTTTGGGTTCCATGAAAAGTGTAGCTCCGATTTCTGTAAGTCAGCGAAAGAAAAAATTCAGCAGCAAACAACCATATCTTCATTGGCTTCATCTCCAGCTACTTCCACGGAAGTATGTTCACCTACATCATCATCTTCATCAGCTGATTCTTTTCCAAGTTCTCCTGACAGATCATTACCAGAAAATGACGACACGGGTTTCCTGGGTAAGTATTGTGTGATTGAAGTCTACAGTACACTGTATTATAGAATGGGCATCAGAGTATGGAGCATGTCCTGATACTAATTTACCTTGCATGCCCCTAGTCGCACTGGCTACTCATATGCAGCCAATAAAGTAGATCAAGTACCATCATCCCAATTTGTCACTACTTGCATGGCATTAAATAGTTTTAAAATTGTGTAAGAAAAATAATTACATAGTTATTCATTTTTTCCCCTAGATTTACTGGAGGACCAAAAAAGACGGTGGCAAGAAACACTAGTAGAAGATGCCGAAACTGAGTTTGATGCCAGGCAAGGTGCACTAACTCCAGTCAATGTAAATCCAAAATTGCTGCATGATATTCAAGTGTTGGTTAGTAGACTGATCTGCAAAGCTGGGCAATTGCTGGGTAACGTCACTACGAACTTGGCTGAGAGCTGGATGAATGTGAGGACAAAGTTTGATGGAGGAAAGGTGATCAATAGGTCACAGAGTGGATCCTGGGAACATCGCTGTATGGGAGCAGGACTGAGACAGAATATGGGTAGAGATTGGGGTCCACAGGCCTGGAAACAAATGACTAACCATTCTCCCAATAAAATATTTTCAGATACAGCATCACAATCTGCAAAAGTATCCAGCAAAGACAGAAAACGGAAGGCAACAACTGAGTATAAAGACAAGCGACGAAAAAGCAAATATGCTCGTACTGAGGAATCAACTGCTGCTTGAAAAGCTTATGATAGACATGATGGAGGTATTGGTCCTGATGAAGTAATTGATGATGTTTCCCCTGAAAGCCTCGAACAGCTCAAAATGAGCTACTTCGAAACAAAAGTATCTGTCACCCCAGAAGAAGCAAAAGAAATTGTACGATGTACAAGAGACCAAGCAGAAGATGAGTACTGGAGGAGCAAGAGAAGAAAGAGAATAACTTCATCATCAGCTGGTGGAGTGGCCAAAATGAAAGAATCCACAAAAATAGGGAAAAAAGTGCAAGCTCTTCTGTACAGCACATTCCATGGAAATGCAGCTACCTGCTATGGTTCAAGAATGGAAAGTACTGCTATAGATGAATACATCGAACATCAAAAAAAAAAATGGGCACCCTAATTTAACAGTAGAGGCATGTGGACTTTTTATTTCTCGACTAAACAACTGGCTTGCAGCTACCCCAGATGGCATTATTAATGACCCTAGTTGTACTTCAGAAAGTACTGGCCTGGTAGAGATTAAATGTCCTTTTTCTTTTTGAGACATGACCTTGAGTGAAGCATGCAAAAAGCCTTCCTTCTGTCTGACAGTCAATAAGGAAAATCAGTTGAAACTGAAGAATAGGCATGATTACTGGTTTCAGGTACAGTGTCAGCTGTATTGCGTTGACAAAACCTGGTGTGACTTTGTTGTAAGAACGAACAAACAGCTACATGTGGAGCGTATTTACAGAGACTCTAAATGGTGGGGACTTCAGCTTGCAAAGCTAAGACAATTTTACTGTTCCTCCTTACTTCCAGAGCTGGCGTGTCCTCGATTTAGAAGTGGAGGAATACGAGAACCTACAAAGCAAGTTGAAAGCACAAATTTATCCTAATTTTTTTTTTGTATATTATCTGTGATGATTAAGATTGTTATTGTTTTCTGTATATGTATAATTTTTATGATTGTTTAGCTGCACTGAACCAATATTATTGAACCATCCTACAATTCATTTACACTTTCTTCATCCTCTAGGAGGTGCAAAACCACCTAGTAACTGGTCTTAAGTTGATGTGGTTTTCTGGTGAGGGAAATATAATTACAAACTGAATGAGTGGGTGAAACAGTACACAGCCACCTTAAGGCCAAAAGGCATCCTAAAGAACTCATATAGCCCAAAGGGGGTGGTAATAGCTGTTTTTGGAATGTCAGCTTCTGCCACTGGGATCTGGTGGTAGGCTCTGACCAGATCTAGTTTTGAGAAAATGGTGGCACCTTGCAAGGACTAGGAGAAGTTGTGTAAGTGGGGAATGGGGTACCTGTCGGGTACTGTGGCCTGGTTGAGGCGTCTATAGTCCCCACAGGGTCTCCAGTCACCTGATTTCTTAGGCACCATGTGGAGAGGAGTAGACCAGGGACTCTTGG
>WLWD01004014.1_pt1 | contig 15772 bp, 8 predicted proteins | sample 6712731 | NCBI WGS metagenome assembly WLWD01 (sample SAMN12718690, study PRJNA576275) | sponge metagenome | isolation source: marine sponge | host: Mycale hentscheli | place: New Zealand: South Island, Marlborough, Capsize Point | collected 2014-11-01
ATTGTTTTGTAGTGGAGCTCGACGTCCGATGGCATACGTTCCTTGTGGACACTCATAGATGTCTCCTACATGATCACAATCAGCACCACACACAACAAACAACATATTTTATTGTTGAACTAATATAATATTGGTATAAAATGCATCAAGCAATATTATTTCTATTTTATTTTATTTTTTTATTGATGGGAAAAGTGGAATTTTTTGGGGAAAAATTTTTTTTTTTTTTAATATTAGTAGAAGGCTTAAATATTATTCAATTTTCTCAATCAAAAAATGAGGGGAATCCCAAACTCTTGGTCTATTTAGTGATATATGGTTGCTATGGGGTTTTCCCAGCCAGCATCGAGTTAAAAAAATAAAACGGCAATGCTCTATTCCGCGGTAGAAAATTAGATTTTTTCGCGCGCGTCCAAACAATTCAGGAACGAAAGGGTTAACTCTAGCCAAGTTGCTCCTGGTGCGTTTGTATCCTTCTCTGAGTGTTAGCAGAGATTTTCTCTCAGGTGGGTCCTCTAGAATAGTCTTCGTCTGTATCTGTGCTAGATGTGTGTGATACATCCATTGGTGTGTGCTCTCCAAGGCGGATGCTGTCTTGGGACCGGCCCCAGTATTGGCTAGGGGTGGGGCGACGGGCTTACTGGAACAGGAGTTGATCAGGCTGATCAAGGCCTGAGGTCCCTGTTGTGTTTGTTCCTATCGAGGACGATCCCTCACCTAGTGAGGCTGGATGTTGGCTAGGGCTAGGGCTAGGGCTAGGGCTAGGGCTAGGGCTAGGGCTAGGGCTAGGGCTAGGGCTAGGGCTAGGGCTAAGGGCTAGGGCTAGGGCTAGGGGTGGGGCTGGGGTTAGGGCAGGGCTAGCAGCTTCTGTGGCAGTGTTTCTTTTGTCCTGCTCCTTTCCCCTGGCTGGTGCTACGCCTTTCTCGTAAGTAGACTGGCTACTACTCTTGTACTTTCTATTGCTCATCTCTCAAGGTATAAAAAGTTTTAATTTTTAATCATTCAATATAAGAACCCGACGTTTCGGCTGTGTGCTAGCCTTTCTCAAGGGTGGAATGAGTTGATACACGTGGTAGGTGACTTTTATAGTATGAATTGAATGATCTGATTGGATGTCTAAAGGGTGAGAGATGATGCAAGTGTGTTAGCAGTTCTTTTGGATCGATTCCCGTTAGTTGTGGTTATATATTGCTTCCCGAACGACAAGGGGGTGTGGCTTCGCGGGGGTGGTCGGTAAATTGACGATCATCGCTTGTAATGGCTTCTAGTCTTCATATCTGCTGTTGAGGCCCTTGGGGAGCACAGTTTCTAGGGTGTTTATCCAGTGCTTCTCCCTGGCATCCAGCTGGTCTTCTGTTGTCTTCTCCAGTATAGTAATTTTGATGTCTTTTGCAAAGGAATGGTCAGGTGAGTTGATAAAATGTTTGTAAATAGGTAGATTGGTTTTAATTCTGCTCATTGCTCTGTGACCAGACATTCTCTGAGAGAGCTGTCTTTTAGTTTGGCCAACATATTGGTTTTTCTTAGTGCATTTATTGCACTCTAGTAGGTATATTACATTCTTATTAGAACAGTTGGTGTGGCTTGGGGTGCTAAATGATTTGTGGTTGTGGCTAGATATGATTCTAGTTTTCCTGGACATGACAGTACAGCATTTGCAGCCTGGGGTGGCGCAACCAGCCGAGTGTCCGTTCAGGTTAGGAGTGTTTTGAATGATCATGGGATCTTTAGACCTAGGAGGGTCATTGCAGTTTCTCAATTTGGCTCTGACTAGTCTGTTGCTTAGAGTCTTTGTCTTTTTCATGCTTAGACATGGTGTAGGTATGCAGTCTTTTACTTCTTCGTCTGGTTTGAGTGCTTTTTTGATACTTTTTAAGTCTAAGTCTGATGTGTATTCCAGTACTAAGAATGTATCGTAGGGACATGTCTGTTGTTGTTTTCCTTTTAGTATGCGCTCCCTCTCTTGGAAGGGGAGTGAATTGCATACTCTATTGACAAGTCTATATGGATATCCCCTGTCTGTGAAAGCTGTCACCAGTTTCTTTTTTACTGTCAAGAATTCTTGTTCGTCTGAGCATGCTCTCAAGAGTCTGGTGAGTTCTCCTTTTATGATACTAGAGAAAGTACGGCTGGGGTGGGATGAGGTATAGTGTAAGTATTGGAACTTGTTGGTCTTTTTAAAGAATGGTTTTACGTCTAGGATAGATGTTGAGTGGTATCTTTTTCCTTTGTAGATGGTGAGGTCTAGGAAGTCTATGTTAGTTTTTGAGTGTTCATATGTGAATTTAATTGTGGGATGCGACTGGTTCAGATAGTCTATGAATAGTTTCAATTGTTCTTCGTTACCCTGCCATAGACAAAGTACATCATCTATGTATCTCTTCCACACCAGTGGTTTGGTGTGGTATTTGTCTAAAAGATTTTCTTCTAGTTCGGACATGAATATGTTTGCATAGGCTGGGGCCATTTTGGTTCCCATGGCAGTGCCTTGTATCTGATGGTACATTGTGTCATTGAACTGAAAGTGGTTGTGCGCTAGGACTATGTTAAGTAGGTCTTTCATAGTTTCTGGTGGGATGCTAACTTCGTCTGATTGGGCATTGTTGTTGTATAATGTATTTATTACTGCTTTTATGCCGTCTCTGTGAGGTATGTTGAGATATAAGGATTTTACATCTATGGTGGCTAGTATACAGTCTTCTGGTACTTTTAGTTCTTCAATTATTTGAATCATGTGTCCACTGTCTTTAATATAGGATTTAATTTTAGGGACAAATGGTTGTAGGTGGTAGTCAATAAGCTGTGATATTTTTTCTGTGGGGCCTCCAACGCCACTGACTATTGGTCTTTCTGATATTGGGTTTTTGTGAATTTTTTTCAGGAAATATAACTGTTGTGTCCTAGGAGGCTGGTCCTCTGGGAATAGTAAAAAGTCTCTAGTTATGTTATCTATAGTTCCTTTTTTGTGCATATTGCGTACAAAGTCATTGATCGCTCTAGTCAAAGGTAGTGTGGGATCAGAGTCTATCTTTTCATAAATTGAGTGGTCACTTAGGTGGATAGAGCCTGCTTGGATGTATTTATCTCTGTCTTCTATGACTATTCCTGAACCTTTGTCTGCACTTTTGATTATTAAGTCCTCATTTGAAGCTAGTTCATTTATAGCCTGTCTTTCTAAGTGTGATAGATTACTGGATGTTAGTCTTGGTGTCATGTTATCTATTGTTGTTTTAATGTTCTGCAGGTAATCCTCTATTATTGGTGACGCTTTAGGTGGCGTCCAAGTGCTCTTTTTTCTGAATGGATGCGATATTGACTCAGGTTGGTCTCTGAAGTAATACTTTATTCTGTTTGAACGTTCAAATCTCGTTATTGCACTCTGTAGGTTGTCTACGTTGTATTTCCTGGTCTGAATGAAACCTAGTCCTAAGCTCAGTACTTTATTCTGATGCTCAGTCAGTTGTACCGACGACAAGTTTGTTATGTACTTATTTTGATCTAAGACATTGTTGGTAAACATGTTTAGTGAGCGTGTAAACTTTCTTTTTTTGTGCCGTGAGTTTCTTTGTATGTTAATCCTATGTCTGAACAGTATGTTGCTGTTAGGCTTGTGTTGTACTGTGTCGTTTTTTCTACTGTCATTTCTTATTCTATTTTTGTTGTAATGAATATGGTAAGGGTTGTTAATATTGTAATTTAGATTGTGTTTATAATGAAAAGGTGGAGTGATATTTGATACATTAGAATAGTTAATATTGTTTAGATTAATTTGGTTAGGGTACGTCTTTATCTTTTTCAATTCCGTCCTTGGTCTGTTTCCGACTGCAGATGTTGCTGCCTGTCTCAGAAATGAAAACCCTGCTGGTAATGTCCTGACAGCGGTGGTGGCTGCCCGGGCACTACGCTAACTATGGGAGCTGGCAGCGTTGGTGGCTGCTGTCCCATAGCGCAGGGGGGTGGCAACAGCGTTGGTGGCTGTCGCTGTGTTCTTCCTTGCATTAGTAGTTCGTTCAGCAAGGAGGCTATCGTTGAGAGCTCTGTATTGTTGTTGCTTTGCTGGGCCTGTGGGGCCTGTGGTGGGCTAGGTCTGTGGGGCTGTTGAGCTTGAGGGGCTGGTCTTTGCTTAGTCTGAGGCTTGTATTTAGGGGGGGGAGGGGGCCTGTCTGGGCTAGGGCTAGGGCTAGGGCTAGGGGCTAGGGCTGGGGCTGGGGCTGGGGCTTTGGGCAAAACAGTGGTGGACCCTTTGCCTCCTTTAGCCAGCGACTCCACGCCTAGATGTTGTAGATATGATAGTTTTCTCTGTGGGTCTTGACCCTTTCTCTTGTACATTGTCTGGTGAGTTGGATTGCTGTTGCGCTGAGCGCTTCTCGTGTTCATACTGTAGCTGGACATAGTTCTATTTTCAAAATTTAATAACAAAATTGGTACAACGTTTCGGCTGATAAGTCTGCCTTCTTCAGGTACACAAAAATGAAAAATGATGAAAATGAACAGTGTAGTGATTAAATAGTCAGTGAAATGATTCTGTGATAGTCCAGCATGAATAGAGTTAATTAGATCAATAGGTAGGTGATTAGCAGTTTCTTCAGGTCTTGAATTGGCCTATTTAGTGAGTAGCTCCAATGGGCTGTGGTGCTGTCTTTGTTAGTCCAGATTGGAATTGACTTCCTGTTAAGAATTGCCACAAATGTGTGTGGTCATGTGAGATGGATTATTTGGGCAGTCTTAATTGCTGCTGGTTGGAATTGGCTTCCTGTTAAGAATTACCACAAGTGGGTGTGATCGTGTGAAATAGATACTAATTACAGTGTAGTTTGTTTAATTGGTTTGATTGTTTAATTTGTTTAATTAGTTAATTAGTTTTTTGAGTTGTGGAGTCTTAGAGTGTTTGATTAGTTTTTAGAGTTGTAGAGTCTGGATTGATTACTTAGTTTGTAGAGTTGTGGAGTCTACATTTAAAAAAAAACATTTTTAGAGTTGTAGAGTCTGGATTGTTTAGTTAGCTTTTAGAGTTGTAGAGTCTGGATTTAATTAGTTTTTTGGGAGTTGTGGAATCTAAATTGTTTAATTTTAGGGTTCTGGAGTCTAGATTGTTCTAGATTGGTTTTTTGAGTTGTGAAGTCTTGATTGTCTAATTAGTTGTAAGAGTTGTTCAGTCCAAAATTAATTGTGTAATTAGTTTTTAGATTTGTGTAGTCTAGATTGTTTCTTCAATTAGTATTTTAGAGTTGTGAGGTGTAGATTGTTTAATTAGTTTTTAGAGTTGTGGGGTCTAGATTGATTGTTTAATTAGTTTTTCTGTTGTGGAGTCTTTTACTCATATCTACTGTTTAGTCCTTTAGGGTAGACTGTGTCAAGAGTAGAAATCCAATAACTTTCTCTTGTTGTCAGTGAATTTGTTGTTGTTTTTTCTAAAATAGTAATTTTAATGTCTTTAACGAAGTCATGGTTAGGTTTAGTTTTGAAATGCTTGTATATAGGGAGATTGATTTTGATTCTGCTTGCTGCCCTGTGGCCTGCTAGTCTAGCATTCATGCATCTCTGGGTTTGTCCAATGTATTGGTTACCCTTGGTGCATTTGATGCATTCTAGTAGATAAATTATATTTTGGGTTCTGCAGTTTGTATGCTTTGGGGTACTAAAGGATTTGTTATTATGGGATGAGATTACTCTTGTTTTTCTTGACATGGCAATGCAGCATTTACAGCCTGGAGTGGCACAGCCTGCAGAGTTGCCTTGTAAGTGTTGAGTAATTGGTATGCATACATTATCATTAGATTTAGGTGGGTCGGAGCAATTATTCAGTTTGGCTCTGACTATGAATTGTTTCAAATTTTTAGTTTTTCTTAGGCTAAGGCATGGCTTGGGTACATGTTCCTCTTCATGTGGGAGTGGCTTTAAGATGGATTTTATTTCCTTAATGTCTAGGTCAGGTGTATAATCAATTGAGAGGAATGTTTCGTATTGCTTGTTTTTTGTGGTATTTTGTACTAGGGTGTTAGGTCTATTGGTATATGGAACAGTTAATTGTACTTTATTTATTAGCCATGCTGGGTAGCCTCTGTCTCTGAAAGCTTTATAAAGTTTAATATTGACTTCCTCATACGATATTTCATCTGAGCATGCTCTAAGTAGCCTGGTTAGCTCTCCTTTAATTAGACTTTTGAAGGTTTGCTTGGGGTGAGATGAGGAGTACTCTAAGTATTGAAATTTGTTTGTCTTTTTAAAAAATGGTTTGAAATCTAGCATCTGTTGAAGTTCGAATCTATTTCCTTTATATATAGTGATGTCGAGAAAGTCTACAGTGGTCTTTGAGCATTCGTATGTAAATTTTATTGTGTCGTGGATACTATTTAGGTAATTCATGAATGTCTGTACTTCTGATGGTGGTCCTGGCCAAATGCATAGAATATCATCAATATATCTTTTCCATAGGATAGGTTTCATTGTATAATTCTGTAGTAGGTTTTTTTCAAGTTCTGCCATGAATGTATTGGCATAGGCAGGAGCCATTTTGGTGCCCATAGCTGTACCTTGTATCTGATGGTACATGTGGTCAGCGAATTGAAAGTAATTTTTTGTTAATACAATGTTTAGTAAATCTGTCATTGTTGACGGTGGTATTGGTATGCCTTCAGAGTTTGGGTTATTATAATAGAGTCTATCCATTACTGCTTTAATTCCTTCCTTATGGGGAATGTTGAGGTAAAGGGCTTTTACATCTATTGTGGCAAGGGTGCAATTCTTAGGGAGTTTTAATTGTTCTAGCATGCTAATTAGATGACCTGAATCTCTAATGTATGAGTCTATTTTAGGTACTTGTGGTTGTAAATAGTAATCTATAAATTGGGATATTTTTTCCGTGGGTCCTCCGCAGCCACTAACTATCGGTCTTACTGAAATTGGATTTTTGTGTATTTTTTTTAGAAAGTAAAGTTGTTGGGTTCTGGATTGATTATCTTTAAATTTTAGATAGTTGTAAGTTGTGTTGCTTACTATTCCCTTGTTTTTCATATGGAGTATATAACTATTGATGGCTTTCGTCAATGGTAGTGTAGGATCGTGGCTTATTTCTTTGTATATTGATCTGTCTGAGAGATGCTCTAGGCCGTCTTTGATATAGTTTTCTCTGTCCTCAACAACTATTCCTGAACCTTTGTCTGCATTTTTGATGACTAGCTGTGAGTCTTTTGAAAGTTGTTTTAATGCTAATATTTCAGATTTGCTAAGGTTTTGGTGTATGGGGTTCTTAGGTGCTGTGGTAATTTGCGTTGTTATTCTTTCTAGGTAATCCTCTATATCCTGGTTGGCTTGTGGGGGCATCCAAGTGCTTTTATTTCTAAAGGGATGAGCTACGTTTTCGGGTTGGTCTCTGAAGAAGTATTTTATTCTGTTCATTCTACTGAATCTACAGATACTTACTTTGAGTGAGTTTTCATCATTAGCTTTGCTTGGAACAAATGTTAGACCTTTAATTAGCACTTTTGATTGGTCTAGTGTTAATGACTTGTGTGAGAGATTAGTTATATATTTATTTTTGTCAAGTATATTGTCTGTTATTTTTGTAATTGATCTCCTAAATCTATTTTTATGATTATTTGGCATTGGATAATGTTTTCTGAAATTCATTTTTAAATAATTTGGAATAGAAATTAAATTATTACAGTGGGTACATTGATTAATGTTCATTGATTCTATTAGAGTTCCTTGCTGGGCTGACGAGGTGGTGTCCTGCCCTAATGGTGAAAAAACTGTTGCTGACGACTGTCCAGCAATGGAGGCTGACCAGCCGCAGCTGTTCCTGCCGGCATTGGCAGCAACGAGGGATGTTGCTGTGCCGGAGGAATGTGGTTGGGAAACATTTGTGGTGGTGGAGGGGGAGGCCGTAACTGCTGTTGAGTTTGCTTGAAAATAAGCTGGTTGAGCATGCTTCTCATTTCTGAGACTTCCTTAGATAGGTCTTGGGGATGGGTTTGTATATTAGGGGCCTGTTGGGGGGCCTGTTGGGGGGCCTGTTGGGGGGCTCTTGCAATATTATTGCTAGTTAAGGGGTTACCTCTCCTGTAAGGGGCGTTTGCACCATGTCGTGGTTGGCGGTCCGACTTCTGTTGATGCACTGTGTATGGCACATTCCTCCTTGTAGATCTCTGTGGCTGTCTTGGCTCCCTGGTGGTAGCTCTGTCTGAAGTTATGTATTCCAGTTTTTTCTGCTTTAGTTCAACAAGTCTTTCTCTATGCTTCGTAATATTATCTTTCGTTTTCTGAAGTAGTTCTAGGTGAATCTCTCTCTCTTCATCTCCTACCGGGGCTAGGGGCTAGGGCTAGGGTTGGGGCTGGGGCTGGGCTAGGGTTAGGGATAGTGGCTATACTTTCGTTCCCACTACTGGCGGACGATCCTACGCCTATGTTATGGCGAGGTTGTTTGACTGTCTTTCTTCTGGTCGACATTCCCTTGCTTATTATACTATAGTTAGCAGTTCCAATATAAATTCTCAAATTTTAGTATAATTAAAACAATCACCAACGTTTCGACTGTGTGGTATAGTCTTTTTCAAGGTGAAATGAGTTGAGGAGCGTATGGTGAGCTTATATATGATATAAAGTACCATTGTGTGTGGTTGGGTGGAACTGCTGCTAATTTAATTGAGTGTTCTGTATCTTCCCAGGTGGGCTTGGATTGAATTACTTGGGTATTGCTCTTCTGGTCCATTAGTGGTGTGTCCAGGGACATTGGGTGGTGAATACACCTTCTCATAGCTTGAATTGTCCAGTGATGTACTTCTGGTTTGTAATTTCTTTATTTTAGTTTCTTCTCCATTGAATTATAGCCTTGGTAGATTTCATCTGGTAATGGTCGTCATAGGGAATTCGTCAGGTAATGATCATCATTTGTTTACTTGTGCTCTTATTCATATCTGCTGTTGAGTCCATTAGGGAAGACTGTTTGCAGTGTATTGATCCAGTGTCTCTCTCTATCATCTAGCTGGTCTGCTCTACATTTCTCCAGAATGGTGAGTTTTATGTCTCTGTCTAGGTTGTGGTTTAGCTTTAGGAAGTGTTTGTATATAGGTAGGTTAGTCTTAGTTCTGCTGGCTGCTCTGTGTCCAGCCATTCTTTGTGATAGTTGTCTCTGTGTCTGTCCCACATATTGGTTTCTAGTTTTACATTTCATACACTCTATTAAGTACACAACATTTCTGCTTGCGCAGTTGGTCTGCTTTGGTGTGGGGAAGGACTTGTAGTTATGGGATGAGGATACCCTTTGTTTCTTTGACATGGTTGGACAGCATTTGCATCCAGCAATGCCACAACATGCCGACTGTCCTTCTAAGTTGGGTGTAGTTGTAATGACTATCTCCTGTGTTGTCTCTGGGAGTTTGGGTTGACCTTTGACCTTGGCTCTGACCAGAGTATTTCCCAGTGTTTTGGTTTTCTTCAGGCTCAGGCAAGGTCTTGGTACATGCCCCTCCTCTGTGGGGTTGGGTCTTATGATGCTCTTGAGCTTTTTTACGTCTAGGTCTGGCGTATATTCTGTCACTAGGAAGGTGTCGTAGGGGCACTGTTCCCTCTCTTTCTGTGTAATTATGTTGGGTCTGGTATGGTAACCCACTTGTCTTTGTACGTCTCTGATCAAGTATGGCGGATAGTTTCTGTCTCTGAGTATGTCATACATTTTCTTTTGTATTTGTCTGTACACCTGTTCATCTGAGCATGCTCTTAGCAGTCTAGTCATCTCCCCTTTAATTAAGCTTGAGAATGTAGTCTTGGGGTGGGCTGAGGAGTACTGTAAGTACTGGAATTTGTTTGTCTTTTTGAAAAAAGGCTTGACGTCCAGTTTTTGTTCCCTGTCGTGTCTGTTTCCTTTGTATAGTGTGATGTCTAGGAAATCTATGCTGTCCTTTGAGTGCTCGTATGTGAATTTGATAGTATCATGACTGCTGTTGAGGTAGTTCATGAATTTCTCTAATTCTTGTTCTGTGTCTGGCCATATACATAGTACATCGTCAATGTATCTTTTCCATATGATTGGTTTAATGTGGTAGTTGTCTAGTAATCTTTCTTCTAGTTCTGCCATGAATAGATTGGCATACGCCGGGGCCATTTTTGTGCCCATTGCCGTTCCTTGTACTTGGTGGTACATGGTGTCTGCAAATTGAAAGTAGTTTTTGGTCAGTACTATGTTTAACAGGTCTTTCATTGTTCCAGGTGGTATATCTACCTCGTCCGAGTCAGGGTTGTTCCTGTAAAGTCTGTTGAGGACTGCCTCGATTCCGTCTCTGTGTGGAATGTTGAGGTAAAGGGCTTTCACATCTATAGTTGCCAGTATACAGTGCTGTGGGATGGTAGTGTTTTCTATCAAGTCTATTATATGGTTAGTGTCTTTGATGTACGAGTCTACATTCTTGACATGTGGTTGTAGGTGTAGGTCTACTAGTTGTGAAATTTTCTCTGTTGGGCCTCCGCAGCCGCTTACTATGGGTCTCACTGCTATGGGGTTCTTGTGAATCTTTTTAAGGAAGTACAGTTGTTGTGTCCTGGGCATTTGTTCATCCTTGAAGTGCAAGTAAGTGTGGGTGGGGCTGTCTATGATTCCCTTGTCATGCATTCTGTTCGTAAACTTATTAATTGCCTTCGCTAATTGTAGCGTTGGGTCTGCGTCTATTTTCTCGTATATATTTGTGTCTTCTAAGTGTTCCTTCCCGTCTGCTATATATTTTTCTCTGTCTTCTATTACTATGCCTGAACCCTTGTCTGCATTTTTTATAACTATGTCTGGGTCGGCTGCTAGTTCTCTAAGAGCTTGAGTTTCTGCTCTGGTCATGTTTGGGAAGAAGCTTGTCTGTTCCAATTCATTAATGTCTTTCTCTATTCTCTGTAGGTATCTTTCTACATCGTCTGAGGCTCTGGGAGGTAGCCAAGTGCTCTTCTGTCTGAATGGATGTATCTCCTGTGACATGCTGTTTCTGAAGTAGTACTTTAGTCTGTTCGAACGTTGGAACTCTCGTACTGTGTCGTTTAATTTAGGCCTGTTGATGCGTGTAGTCGGGATAAAGGCCAGTCCCTTTGTTAGTACTTTGGTTTGACACTGAGTTAGCGTCTTTGTCGATAGGTTTGTTATGTACTTGTGTGCGTCTATGTTGTCTGTCCTGGTTTTGTTTAGTGATCTTTTGTATCTATTTCTGTTGTTGCGTGGTTCGTATGTTCTGTTTCTAGTCGATATTCTTGTTTTAGTTTTGTTAATGGGATAAGTGTTAACTTTTTCACTTAATTCTAAGTTACATTCTGACCTTAAGTATGGATTAGAGTTTAATTGAAAATCATAGTCATTAGACTGAACATTGGAAATACAAGTGATAAAGTTTGTTGTGACTGCGGATGTGTCCGCCTGTCCCTCTAGCGGAAACCCTGGTAGGTCCCCCCGAGCAGCTGTGGTGGCTGCCCCGGTGGACCTTGCCCTCCGGGGGCCAGCAGTTGTGGTGGCTGCTGTCCCAGAGGGTAGGGTTGGAGTGGGGGTCTCTGTTGTGGCTGCGCAGGTGGCAGTCTTGTCATCAGAGTCTGCAGCATACCAGATAGCCTGGCTACTTCATCTGCCATGGGTTGGGCTTGTTGCTGGTTGCTCTGTATCTGCGGACGCCTGGGAGGGGCATTCTCTCTGTCTCTTGTGGTATTTTGTCTCTGCGGCCTGGGCTGCGCTGGGCTGTTTCTACTGTACGGTCTGTACCTGGTGTCCCTCTGTCTCCTCTCTCTCTCCGGCCTCTGTAGGTTCTCCAACTTCTTCTTCTTGGCCTCCTCCAGTCTCTCCTTCAGTTTCTTGATGTTGTCTTCAGTCTTCTGGAGCATGTCCACGTGTTTTCTCTTTACTTCTGCTCTCGATTTGTTGGCTTCTCTTATCATTGTTTCTAAGAGGGTGGTGGCTTCTGTTTGCAGCTTCTGTTCTGCGATCTTGTAATGATCTTCCAGTGCCTCGACGTACTCACTTTCTGCAGAAACCTTGGTCGAATCGAACCTGCGTTTGACTGTTGATAGTTCTGCTAGGAGGGCGTTGCAGGTCACTCCCACTCTCAGGCCTTTGGGTGTTCTGTCCAGCCTTTTACATCCTCTGATGAAGGATAGATGGCTTCTTGTCTTGGTTAGGTTGGACTGGGTTTTCTTGAACTTCTGTCTCAGTGACAGCAGCTTTCTCTCTTCTTCTTCTTCTGTCTCTCTGAGGAGCTCCTCTTCCTCGCTCATTGCCTCTATGTTGATCTGGTCGGCGGATGGCAGCATCTCAGGATCTGTCCTTACTTGGGCTAGGGTTGGGGCTGGGGCTGGGCTAGGGTTAGGGATAGTGGCTATACTTTCGTTCCCACTACTGGCGGACGATCCTACGCCTATGTTATGGCGAGGTTGTTTGACTGTCTTTCTTCTGGTCGACATTCCCTTGCTTATTATACTATAGTTAGCAGTTCCAATATAAGTTCTCAAATTTTAGTATAATTAAAACAATCACCAACGTTTCGACTGTGTAGTATAGTCTTTTTCAAGGTGAAATGAGTTGAGGAGCGTATGGTGAGCTTATATATGATATAAAGTACCATTGTGTGTGGTTGGATGGAACTGCTGCTAATTTAATTGAGTGTTCTGTACCTTCCCAGGTGGGCTTGGATTGAATTACTTGGGTATTGCTCTTCTGGTCCATTAGTGGTGTGTCCAGGGACATTGGGTGGTGAATACACCCTCTCATAGCTTGAATTGTCCAGTGATGTACTTCTGGTTTGTAATTTCTTTATTTAGTTTCTTCTCCATTGAATTATAGCCTTGGTAGATTTCGTCTGGTAATGGTCGTCATAGGGAATTCGTCAGGTAATGATCATCATTTGTTTACTTGTGCTCTTATTCATATCTGCTGTTGAGTCCATTAGGGAAGACTGTTTGCAGTGTATTGATCCAGTGTCTCTCTCTATCATCTAGCTGGTCTGCTCTACATTTCTCCAGAATGGTGAGTTTTATGTCTCTGTTTAGGTTGTGGTTTAGCTTTAGGAAGTGTTTGTATATAGGTAGGTTAGTCTTAGTTCTGCTGGCTGCTCTGTGTCCAGCCATTCTTTGTGATAGTTGTCTCTGTGTCTGTCCTACATATTGGTTTCTAGTTTTACATTTCATACACTCTATTAAGTACACAACATTTCTGCTTGCGCAGTTGGTCTGCTTTGGTGTGGGGAAGGACTTGTAGTTATGGGATGAGGATACCCTTTGTTTCTTAGACATGGTTGGACAGCATTTGCATCCAGCAATGCCACAACATGCCGACTGTCCTTCTAAGTTGGGTGTAGTTGTAATGACTATCTCCTGTGTTGTCTCTGGGAGTTTGGGTTGACCTTTGACCTTGGCTCTGACCAGAGTATTTCCCAGTGTTTTGGTTTTCTTCAGGCTCAGGCAAGGTCTTGGTACATGCCCCTCCTCTGTGGGGTTGGGTCTTATGATGCTCTTGAGCTTTTTTACGTCTAGGTCTGGCGTATATTCTGTCACTAGGAAGGTGTCGTAGGGGCACTGTTCCCTCTCTTTCTGTGTAATTATGTTGGGTCTGGTATGGTAACCCACTTGTCTTTGTACGTCTCTGATCAAGTATGGTGGATAGTTTCTGTCTCTGAGTATGTCATACATTTTCTTTTGTATTTGTCTGTACACCTGTTCATCTGAGCATGCTCTTAGCAGTCTAGTCATCTCCCCTTTAATTAAGCTTGAGAATGTAGTCTTGGGTTGGGCTGAGGAGTACTGTAAGTACTGGAATTTGTTTGTCTTTTTGAAAAAAGGCTTGACGTCCAGTTTTTGTTCCCTGTCGTGTCTGTTTCCTTTGTATAGTGTGATGTCTAGGAAATCTATGCTGTCCTTTGAGTGCTCGTATGTGAATTTGATAGTGTCATGACTGCTGTTGAGGTAGTCCATGAATTTCTCTAATTCTTGTTCTGTGTCTGGCCATATACATAGTACATCGTCAATGTATCTTTTCCATATGATTGGTTTAATGTGGTAGTTGTCTAGTAATCTTTCTTCTAGTTCTGCCATGAATAGATTGGCATATGCCGGGGCCATTTTAGTGCCCATTGCCGTTCCTTGTACTTGGTGGTACATGGTGTCGGCAAATTGAAAGTAGTTTTTGGTCAGTACTATGTTTAACAGGTCTTTCATTGTTCCAGGTGGTATATCTACCTCGTCCGAGTCAGGGTTGTTTCTGTAAAGTCTGTTGAGGACTGCCTCGATTCCGTCTCTGTGTGGAATGTTGAGGTAAAGGGCTTTCACATCTATAGTTGCCAGTATACAGTGCTGTGGGATGGTAGTGTTTTCTATCAAGTCTATTATATGGTTAGTGTCTTTGATGTACGAGTCTACATTCTTGACGTGTGGTTGTAGGTGTAGGTCTACTAGTTGTGAAATTTTCTCTGTTGGGCCTCCGCAGCCGCTTACTATGGGTCTCACTGCTATGGGGTTCTTGTGAATCTTTTTAAGGAAGTACAGTTGTTGTGTCCTGGGCATTTGTTCATCCTTGAAGTGCAAGTAAGTGTGGGTGGGGCTGTCTATGATTCCCTTGTCATGCATTCTGTTCGTAAACTTATTAATTGCCTTCGCTAATTGTAGCGTTGGGTCTGCGTCTATTTTCTCGTATATATTTGTGTCTTCTAAGTGTTCCTTCCCGTCTGCTATATATTTTTCTCTGTCTTCTATTACTATGCCTGAACCCTTGTCTGCATTTTTTATAACTATGTCTGGGTCGGCTGCTAGTTCTCTGAGAGCTTGAGTTTCTGCTCTGGTCATGTTTGGGAAGAAGCTTGTCTGTTCCAATTCATTAATGTCTTTCTCTATTCTCTGTAGATATCTTTCTACATCGTCTGAGGCTCTGGGAGGTAGCCAAGTGCTCTTCTGTCTGAATGGATGTATCTCCTGTGACATGCTGTTTCTGAAGTAGTACTTTAGTCTGTTCGAACGTTGGAACTCTCGTACTGTGTCGTTTAATTTTGGCCTGTTGATGCGTGTAGTCGGGATGAAGGCCAGTCCCTTTGTTAGTACTTTTGTTTGACACTGAGTTAGCGTCTTTGTCGATAGGTTTGTTATGTACTTGTGTGCGTCTATGTTGTCTGTCCTGGTTTTGTTTAGTGATCTTTTGTATCTGTTTCTGTTGTTGCGTGGTTCGTATGTTCTGTTTCTAGTCGATATTCTTGTTTTAGTTTTGTTGATGGGATAAGTGTTAACTTTTTCACTTAATTCTAAGTTACATTCTGACCTTAAGTATGGATTAGAGTTTACTTGGAAAATCATAGTCATTAGACTGAACATTGGAAATACAAGTTATAAAGGTTGTTGTGAACTGGCGGATGTGTCCTCCTGTCCCTCTAGCGCAAACCCTGGTAGGTCCCCCCCCCCGAGCAAGCTTGGTGGCCTGCCCCGGTGACCTTGCCCTCCGGGGGCCAGCAGTTGTGGTGGCTGCTGTCCCAGAGGGTAGGGTTGGAGTGGAGGTCTCTGTTGTGGCAGCGCAGGTGGCAGTCTTGTCATCAGAGTCTGCAGCATACCAGATAGCCTGGCTACTTCATCTGCCATGGGTTGGGCTTGTTGCTGGTTGCTCTGTATCTGCGGACGCCTGGGAGGGGCATTCTCTCTGTCTCTTGTGGTATTTTGTCTCTGCGGCCTGGGCTGCGCTGGGCTGTTTCTACTGTACGGTCTGTACCTGGTGTCCCTCTGTCTCCTCTCTCTCTCCGGCCTCTGTAGGTTCTCCAACTTCTTCTTCTTGGCCTCCTCCAGT
>WLWD01005140.1_pt1 | contig 15755 bp, 7 predicted proteins | sample 6712731 | NCBI WGS metagenome assembly WLWD01 (sample SAMN12718690, study PRJNA576275) | sponge metagenome | isolation source: marine sponge | host: Mycale hentscheli | place: New Zealand: South Island, Marlborough, Capsize Point | collected 2014-11-01
ATGGATATGTACAGGCTGGAGAACGTTTTGGAGTGTTTAAAAATAAAGTGAAGTATAGTAAATGATCATGACTGAGTCAGTTAAATATTCCAAAGGAAATAAAAAACAAAATGGAGCCAACGGAATGTACATGATTATAGATACCCAATAACATCAATGTGTACTACTTGATGGCCATGCTTGTAATAAAGAACACATACAATCCATACTTAAATTATTTGTGCAAGTTCAATCTATAAAATATGTTCACGGTAACACAATAATTATTATAATAAATAATTACTATTTATTTACTTACACATTTCCGCATCACTTGAAATACTAGGTGTTCCTAAAACTTGAGGTATACTTAGGACATCTGACATGTTTCTTTCCTGTGAAATGGTTGATGCTTTAGATATTGTGTAGTGAACAAGCGGTGCTTGATGGCTATCCTGAGAATCTTTGGTACAAAAAAAAACATGAAATACAAACAAAGATTGCCTTACAACATGTAATATTGTGCATAGACACACTTAAATATATTTATAACAGTTAAAGTATTATTCTATTTGATAGTTTAACCTCACCATAATGTGTTAAAAGAGTAAAAGAGTTTAATATTACCCCGTAGGTGTAGGAATAATTTGCGAGCGAGCGAAACGAGCGAGACACTCTCAGGGGTAACACAATTGAAAATCGGGGATGTTTGTTTGTTTGTATATATGTGTGGACGTACGTATGTCATTTTGTACTTTGACCCTCGCATATTTTTGTGTTCGCACTGTGTTCGACCCCGTCCCAAACTTCACTAAAAGGAATACTCCGGTTTAGCGTTTATTACCCATATCACCCTAGAAAGTGAATTATTTACCGATTTTTTAAACTCAAAAACTTATGGGAACTCCATTTCTATTTGAGTTAGTGGTGGTGGTAATTAATATGCTGTTTGTCACAGTTATAAGCCCTTCACAACAGAATTTACTTGAAAATACATTGTTCACTAGACTAACCACGAAGGTAAGTCTTGCATAGGTATGTCAGTAGTGTGAAAGTATTGTGCGTTACAACTACTACTAAGAATATCACAAAGAAAAAGTTTAAATAAAGTGACTTGGTTTTTCAACTCAAACAGTTGCAGGGAGCGGTTACTATGGCATTGAATCCCCTTTACTGTATATACGTAATTTAAAAACTCGACTTTATTTTATAGTAGCTAGAGTGTTAGTAGTCAAAATCAATTATTTAACAATAGTGTAGTTTAAGGCTCGCTTGCCATTTGTCCTCAAGCACACCACTAGTTATTTACTTGAGAAGGGATAACATGAGAATCTCTAAGATTTAATTGTGTCCTCATGCAAAGATATTGATGCTAGTAAATACAGTTAATCTTAAAATTAGATTAAAACCCTTTTCTCGCTTATAGAAACAATTCTTCTTGCTAATGTTTAAAATTTTCTGGTTTTGGTCTCTAAATACAGCTATATAGTAATTAGTGCATTGCTCATGTCAGACATTCTGATATAACTGATTGAACTGTTGTGTACTGTTGGACTCATTATATCACAACTTGGTTTTACAGTCACACCTAGTTCACATTGCATTAAGTCTTTGATCACAATCATTACAAATATCTGTATATTTTAGATTATTGTCAGTTGTGTTACTGTACAGTTTAAATAACCTAATTCGTGATTTTTATAGCTATGCAACTAGCTACTATATTGGCAATGAGGCAGAAATGTACCCACAATGTCAAGCACTATAGCATGCTCAGCCAGTTTGACATACTTCAGGAGATTGGATATCTTACGTTGAATGTGCAGTAGCTCTACTTAGCTGCGAACGACACTGCAGATGAGTAAGCAGTGAGCTCTTACTCTGAGATTCCGTGGAGATGCCACTTACCGGAGAGGATCAAGGACCTTTTGTCTCCTCAGGCTCCTACTGACTTGAACTTCAAGGACACTTGTTCTATTATGGAGGTTCACCTTCAACCACAGCCTCCGGATATCGGATTCTCAAGGAAGTCAGCCGCGATTCTACTGGGCACGCCAAGTTTCATATGCCATACGTGATGTATTACTGCTGGAAATTGAACATCAGGTAAAACTGGGAATATTAGAGACCATGAATTTTTTTATCGTGAGGTACACCTGCCGTAGCTATCTGGAAAGAAGGACTGTTCTATTCGCCTTTGAGGACATTATAAAGTCACAGTGAACCACGAGACTATCACTGAAACTTATCCGTTGCCAAGAATTGATGATCTGCTACCATCACTTGCGAGTGGAGTGTTTTCTTAAAACTGGATCTCTCGCACACTTATCTACAGGTTGTTATTGATGAAAATGCAAAGCAGTTAGTCACAATCAATATGCACCCTATGTACTACGTTAATTGCTTGTTTCAGAGTTTCTTCTGCTCCTTCTTTGTTTCAACACATCATGGAAAATATCTTGCAAGGTCTGTTGGGGATGTTGGTCTACATTGATGATATTCTTGTCACAGAAAAGACTAGGGCAGACCATATTGCTAAACTGGAAGCAATGCTGACCAGACTGGAAGAGGCTGGTGTTAGACTGAAATGTGAAAAATGCTGTTTTGCCATTCCTTCTGCTGAGTTTTTTTGTTTTTTTTAAGATTTGTTCATTGGTTTGGCACCTCTTCACAAACTTTTGCAGAAAATTATTCTTGGGAGAAAGAACAGAAGGAAGCCTTTCAGAAAGAGTAAGAGCTTCAGATCTATGATAGTGTGTTAGTGCATTTATACAATTCGTCAACTGATTTGATACTGGCCTACGATGCTTCTCTGTATTGTGTGGGAGTCGTTCTCTCTCATCGTTACTCTGATAGTGAAGAAAAGCTATCATGTTTTGCAGTTACTTTTTTGGGGAGAGGTCAGAAGAAATATTCTCAATTAGAAAGAGAAGGTGGCTATTGTCTTTAGTGTCACGAAGTTCCATCAATACCTGTATGTAGTGTGATTTACCATTCTATTTGACCAAAAACCACTACAGTATCTTTTCAAGGAGACAACAACCATTCTGCCTCTGGTATCTGCCTGTTTTCAATGATGTGCACTTTTACTTGGAGGACATGACTTCAATATCGCCTTTAAGCCTGGCAGGGAACAAGACAATGTTGACATGCAGAGTAGATTACCTTCTTTAGCTTTCCTGCTCAAACTCCTACCTCATCCCGGACATCCTGGGGAAACCAGAATGAAAGCACTGGTGTTTGGTGTCCGGGAATTGGCCTTGACTTAGATGAATAAGTTAAGAAATCCCCACAGTGCCACCTTACATGTAAATCTCCACTCAAAATGCCACTATACACTTGGAATTTCTCAATTTCCGTGTGGGAACATTTACAAGTGGGTTTTACTGATACATTCTGTGGTCAAATGTTCTTGTTGTGGTAGAGGCCTACTTGAAGTGTCTAGAAGAGCAGCTTATTCAACCGATACTTTAGGAATATGCTTGCCACTAATACCAAGACTTTAGTTTCTGATATTGGTTCTCAATTTACAAGCAGTGAATTGCAAGCTTTCATGAAAACTGCCATCAAGCATTATTGCTCATTTCTGCACCAACCATACAAACATTCTAGCGGAAAGACCTGTGCAAAGCTTTAATGAACACATACAAATGAGTCACGGGTTCAGTGAATGAGCGCTTAGCAAAGTTTCTTTTCATGCATTGACTAAAGCCACATACAACAACTGGAGCACCCATGGCACAGCTATACTAGGAAGATGTCCATGATCACAGCTAGACTTCCTCTAGCTCATTTTATCAAACAACATTCACAAAAAAATAGACGGCCAGAAAACTACAGTTAGGGTGGATCCATTTGCTGTGAATGATAATGTCTAAATCAAGGATTTTCTTAATGCTAAGAAATGGATGCCTGGGAAGGTTACAAAAGTGATGGGTCCTCTTTTATTGTTAGTGGAACTGAGAGATGGATACATAGTACGATGGTATGTGGATGCACTAAGGCCTCGATCTTTGACACCAGGAACACCCCAGGAGAGAACAGTCAAAAATTTGCCTGCAAACTGATACAGAGATACCAACACCAGGGTTTGCACCTACAGATGATGTACCAGCTACTGTCATGGTACCCCTGTAGCTGTACCATTGGAAGACACTTTGACAGAATCTGTCACCCGAGTCTAACTGTGCGAGCATATCCACACAATTAACCATGCTCTAGAAGTGGAGTTTTGTGTTGAAAATATATTCTAGTGAGTGTCTCTGGTATGTTTAACTTCTTCTATTATGAAGACAGCTTATTGCTCGAGCTATATGAATAACTGATGAGAATAGCCAATAATTTTTTCTTTTGGTCTGAGATGATTTTGTAATAGCTAGCTAGTGTAAAGTATCTCTGAGGGTTCGCACCTTTAGTGCTTACTTAACAGGTAACTAACCAGTTACAAGAATAAGTAACAGAAACTTTATGGAAGTGCTAGCGTGAGCATTGATTGATATGGCTACTGTCATTGGTGAAGACAATATTACTTAACTTGAAAGAAAACAACTATTGTCAGTGGCATGAATGAAACTGGTAAAGTGTAGCCATGCACACCACTCACATCATGTCAGCTGTTTGTCACTGTATTTTACTACTAGGTGAGCTGGATTTATTATTCCTATATAACATTAATAACATAATCAATTCACATATTTTGATGACATACATTATCTAGGTCTAGTCTGTTGATAGCAATTGGTAATAATTTGTCTAAATTTTCATCTGACCATCTGTGTCATAATCATAACTTCACCATTTTTGTGTGACTCTACAAAACTCTCCTACCCTACAGCAAAAAATCTTGTAGGAATCCCTAGTAAATATAGAATAAGAAAGTCATACCTCGGCAACTCTTAAAATTATTTCTAGGCAAGCAAGCAACTTGCTACACAGTGGCTCTTGATGTACTAATTTAAAATATTAGGAATGCAGTAACATAAGGTATTTTTATCCAAGGCTTTTTTTCCTCCTGCTCACTTTCTTCCCAAGCCATCTCAGTTGTTTTATATTCCTTTCTTCAACTCATTCATTTCTTTCTCCTTCCTTCTGTTTGCTGCTCAGTATCACTGTTCTCTCTGTGTCACTTCTTCATTGACATAGTTAGATCTGTCAGCATTTTCTCACCATCTTCTGTTTTTCTTGACCCTTGTGTTTTACTACTTCTCTGCTTTTCTTCTACCCATGCTTTTGTGGTGGATGTACGGTTAGCTACTATAAGTGAATATTCTTTCATAACACAATTCTGCAAAGAAATTATTCATGAATACAGAAACCCAATTTTTATAGAGTGGGGGATGGAGAGGGCAAGACAAAAAAAAAAGAGAGAAGAGGATACAATTGGTTAATAGGATACTCCAAGAATCGTTAAGCTGTTAGTTCCGGACAGTATAATGGTAAGTGTGCATGAGTGCTAAGTTGAGGGTCATGGGTTCTAATCTGGTATTGAAGAATTTTTTTCTAGTCATTTTCTTCTTTCAACTATATGTGAAGCGGGTAGAACTTGATTTAGGTAGATGACACTTTAGCAACTCTGTTCAGCTCATGAATTATTCATGAATACACATTGTTGTCATAGGTCATCGTCATTACTGATACACAAGCATTATAGATAATTCTTCAAGCCCATGGTCTATAACTATTTATACAAGTGGAAAAAAAGTGACAGGAATGCATATACAGCCTCATTTCTATCAATGAACAGGTGTAAATAGTACATGTTATATCCAGTAGGTGAATGAACATGCATTCTGAAAGATAATGCCAAAGTGAAATGAAGGAATTAAGATTCTTTTATATCATAATACTTACACAGTATTGGAAGATAGAATTAAGTAATAGGTTTATTATACTGCATTAACATAACTATAGAATGACAACTGATAAACGTGCAAAATTCAGGAATAAAGTTTAAAGCTTTAGAAAATTTGTAGCCTAATGCTTTGTAATATTATTAGCAAGTATTAGAGTGAACATACTTTTTGTGATTGCATTCTTTTGACTTTGATCGTACATCCACTATTCCAGTTGTAGTAGTCTACAGACACAACATAAAGATCAACTTCAGCCATTTTCTAAGGTTACAGAGACCAAAAGAAGAATTTATACTGATTATATAGGTCAGTTGTTGTTGTTTTTGGAAAAAAAAAACAATGCAAAAAGGAATTTTAATCCGAGAAAAAGTTTTCTTTTTCTCTGGAAACCAAAAAAAAAAAAAAAAAAAAAAAAGAGATTGATGTTATCAATTGCTCATGAGAAAATAACTGTGTGGAGCATTTCTTGAACCTAGGAAAATATACTGATGATGTTTTCAAAACTTATCCCTTATTGCAACTACCTCCTGCCCCCTCCCCTTGTCATTGCTAGAATATAATTAAGTAAGCTATCAATTTTTTTACACCACCCCGCCAAGTCACTATTTCAATTATTCCAGGCCACCAAACATAAGATCACTTCCTGTGACCCTAGCAGCCATTCTCTAACATTAAAAGCTATGGTATAGTTACAGGTAACTATGCTTCTCACTTTCTGAACTGGCCTCAGCTGTCTTGATGTAGAGATACCCATTACAGCAGGAGAGAGATAAACTTGATGTGAAATACAAGCTTGAAGTTAAGGGGCGTCACCCCGGCTAAGGCACTTTAAAAAACCTAGCACTTTCAGGAACTTTTTGAGCAGCCCGCTGCTATAATCTAATATAAGGAATTTCAGGCTTGTAGCCAGGAGTTTGCACAGGGGGGTTCGGATTTCATAGGTACGCAAGAAAGCCACACCTACACTGCTGACTATCAGCGGTAAACTGCTAACCAGGCTAACCACTACCGTGAGCTGTACACAAACAGTAAACCATTAACGTACTGTAGGTTATCTAAATAAGCGTTACGGCACACCATAAAAAGAATAGTTGTAGCGTAGCTTGCTTTATCAGTGCCATAACGAGAGCGATGTTTTGTAGTCAAGAAGCTCAATGTTTATTTGAAAGCTTGGAATCAGACTAGGCCGTCCACACATAGAGTATGAAGTACTGTATATCCATACCCGTAGCCAGGGGGGGTTCGAGGGGTTCGGTCGAACCCCCCTTTAGAGTGACCGGAAGCAAATATTTTAGCCACACCCCACATATAACTTCTGGAATATCATCGTCTGTTCAATCGTGCTGAACCTGCGCTTGAATTCTCTGCTGTTTCTGGCCTAGTCTGAGTCTAATTGACCTAATAAACATTCAGCTCCATGGATAAAAAATTTCGCTCTCATATCAGCATGAGTAAAGCTTGCTACGTTACATTCTTTATAAAGTGTACGTAACACTTTAGTAAGAATAATAGCACCGGTAAGCGTGCGATTCGATATTAATAGCACAAGCAACGGATTTTTTCAACAGATTAGAAAGGGAGTCTTCGAGCCTTCGGAAGTGCCTGAGAAAGTTAAACCTCAAATATACATATAGTAAGTCCACTATATCTAGTGTAGCTACACAGCAAATGATTAAAAAAAAACTGGCTGGCACTTACTCTTACTTAAGCTACGGTGTCGTTTCACTTTGTTCCGTGCTATTTCACTTAGTTATAGCGATTTTTCCAATGCAATTCGAACAGACAGTTTACACGCCGTACTATTAAATAACTTGTAGTACGAATACGGCATATTAATGTTGCACTGTTTATATACAGCTCACCGTAATGGATGGAAGCCTGGTTACATGAGAATAATACCGCTTTTCTCTCGAATATCAACATTGTTTAATGAATTATCGTTTGAAGTAGAATAACAAATTATAAGCTTTAGTGCACTTATCTTTTGTTTTTTAGTATTGTAGAAGAATTAATGAGGAAACAAAAGTAGGTGTGGCTTTTTGCGTCTTAAAATCCGAACCCCCCAATGCGAACTTCTGGCTACGGGCCTGATATCCGGGATGTGTATAGCTAAATAGCAGAATATTCCATTGCGATTTAGACACGATCGATCAGAAGTCGACATACCATAAGTTAAATGTGAGGTGTGGCTAAATAATTTACTTCCGGTCACTCAAAAGGGGGGTTCGACTGAAACCCCCCCCCCCCCCCCAGGCTACGGGTATGAATTTTCGTGTTCATTTCATGCAGCTCAAACAAAAAGTTCCAATTTTGTGTGGGTGTGTCACATGTAAAAGAGGTGTGCTCAAAAACAAGTCTATGACTAGTTGGGCGGAGCCCGACCTCTTCTGAAGGGAGAGGTCGGGTAACAAGCCTATACCCGGGTTTGTTCTGCTGAGTCAGCTAATTTCCTTAGCATTTAACCACACTTCAATCTGATTGGACTGCAACACGTTGCAGCAGGGAACAAACCCGGGTATAGGCTTGTTACCCGACCTCTCCCCAGCAGAGGTCGGGCTCTGCCCAACTAGTCTATGACTTCCTGTTACGCTGGTGAGATTGGGCTGTTGTTATCCTCTAGCTTGTATTTTCATATTAAGTGAGCAGTAACTTTTATCTCTCTCGCCTGCTATAATTCACTACATCGTGACCAAGTAGGCCAGTACAGAAAGTGAGTAGCTATTGAAACGGTAGTTACAACTCGGTAGCTATACCATAGCTCTTAAAGCTTAGAGGATGTTTGACTACCTAGGGTCACACCAAATTGATCTTATTTTAGTGGACAGGAAAAACTAAATAGGGACTTGGCCGGGTGGTGTACAAAAACAATCGACAACTTGCTGAATGCTGATATAGGTGGTGATGGGGCAGAACACAAAGCGGGGGAAGCTAGCAGGACGCGCCTAGCACAATGACGTAATCTCTAATCATTCAATAAGTATGAGAAGTTTAACATCCGATTACGCTGGCATTTGGGTGTATCTCAGCTTGTATTTTTATTGTAAGGGAGCTGGAACTTCTATCTCTCTTACCTGGGTACATCTACATCGAAGAGGTGGGCCAGTAGTACAGAAAGTGAGAAGCTAGAAGGTAGTTACCATTAGCTACACCATAGCTACACCATAGCAATAATTAGAGGATAGCTACTAGGGCCATACTGAATTGATCTAGTGTTTCCTGAATTTGCTGGGTAGTGTACATTAACAAAAACAATCATTGGCTTGCTGAATTATACTGTACCGGATACGATAGAGGTTCGGGGGGCAACGGGAGTGCCTGTCACCTTGTGCACTGCCAATGTAGAATTTGAGATTGATGATACAATATTTGAGTCAAGAGTTGCCGCTTCCCTCTTGCCCAAGAACGAGGGGGAGGCGGGGCACTCCGGTGACACCCCGGACACCCAGTCATCTTCTTTGGAGGATGCGGAGGTAGCTCTGAACGCTGACGAGGTGGTGGATGCTTCGCAGTCGATTCATGATCACTCCGAGGATGCCCAGGTCTGAGTGGTTACAAGGGCAGGAAGTTGGATGGCCTACCTAGCCCAAGAGACCAGAGCCATGAAGGATATGGTCGCAGTTGATCCTGTTCCACTTGTGGTACAAGACGATCCTGTAATTGGTGATCAGAGTGTTGAGAGTAGTATGGTGAACAATGACCTGAGTGATGTGAATTGCTCTGACAGTAACCCAGACGAGTCTATGTGTTTGGGGTGCCCTAGGAGCAGGGATTTGTCGGACGTGGATGAGTTGAAATCCTAGATGAAGGATTACGATTCGTTGAAGCAGTGTAAGGAGCTAGCCAGTAAGTCTTTGAGTGGATACATGTGGGTAAATGGGTTACTTTTTCATAGAGTTGTTGGGCCAGACGGTGAAGAGATAGATAGGCTGGTGTTGCCCAAGCTCAGGAGAGCGAAAGTCTTGGAACTAGCACATGACAAATGTAGTCATGTAGGGGTGAGGGGCATGGGAAAGCTCCTTAATGCCAAGTTCACTTGGCCAGGCATGAGTAAAGACGTGATTCAGTATGTTAAGTCATGTGATGTCTGTCTCCGAGTTAATGCTGCTGGCAATAAGGCAGCAAAGATGGTTGAGCGGCCAATCATTTCGGTACCGTTTGACTCGATTGCTATCGATATAGTCGGGCCTCTACCCAAAGCCAAGGGTGGAGTGAAGTTTCTGCTTACCTATATTTGTATGGCCACTAGATGGCCTGAGGCAGCACCTATGCGGACTTGCTCTGCTCATGAGGTGACTAGCTGTCTGGTTGACATTGTGTCTAGGACGGGGATCCCGATGAGAGTTCTATCAGATCGGGGTAGTGTTTTTATGGGACAAGTGATGGCAAACATATGTGACATGTTGGGGATAGATAGGATTGCTACGTCTCCTTACAGACCCCAGAGTAACGGGGTTGTTGAGCGGCTTCACGGCACACTAAAGCCGATGTTGGCTAAGGCTGTGGAGTCAGGCGTTGACTGGGCGTCTTTCTTGCCGTTGGCACTATTCGCCATTAGGCAGGTGCCCAATAGGGATGTTGGCTATTTTCCCCATCAGTTAGTTTACGGTAGGAACGTGTTAGGTCCTCTTGATCTGTTGTATTCTGGCTGGGTAGACGATGTCTTTGATAAGGTAAATGTGGAAGAGTGGGTGTTACTTCTTCAAGATAAGCTAAAGTTGCTGCATGATTTGGCTATGGCCAATGAGAGTCAATGTACAGAGAAGAGGTGTCTGTCTTTTAAGAAGACTAAAAGTGATCGGTGTCTGGAAGTAGGGTCTAAAGTGTTGCTTAGGATCCCAGGGATGCATGCTTCCCTGCAAGTATCCTGGGAAGGGCCTTACGAAGTGCTTGAGAAAGTCTCTCGTGTAACTTATAAGGTATGGAAAGGTGAAGGACATCCAGTCCGTGTGGTACACATAAACAATACTAAGGTGTATGGTGTGCGTGAGACGAATGTGCATTCTATCAGTGTGGTAACAGAAGAGGATGAGGAAATGTGTGCTGATTGGGATCGTAAATCTGTTCTCAGTAGTACTAATTGTGATGGATTTGAGAGGCGTGAATTGGCTGAGGTTTTATGTGCAGTAGATAGTTACTTTTCTGATGCTCCAGGTACTTGTAAGGTTGGGAAGTATGTGATCAAGTTGTGGGATGGAGCTGAGGTTGTGAATTTACCTCCACGTCAGTTGCCTGTGGGGATTAGAAAGGGTGTGGAAGACGAACTTGAGAAGATGCTGAACTCTGGTGTGATTGTCCGCACTGACTCTGAATGGGCTAGTCCATTGGTCCCAGTTCGTAAGAAAGATGGCTCTGTGAGAATCTGCGTTGATTTTCGTGAATTAAACCGTAGAACCCCACTTAGGCGATTTTGGCTGCCAACTTTGACAGAAATTCTTGAGAATGTGGGATCTAGTACTTGTCTGTCGAAACTGGATTTGACTTCCGGATTTCATCAGGTTAAAATGGATGAAGCTAGCATGGAATTAACCTCGTTTGTGTGCCCAGCAGGAAAGTTTATGTTTAAACGTATGCCCTTTGGGCTTAAAAATGCCCAGGCGATCTTTCAAGCCATCTTGGAAGAAGTGCTGCGGCCAGTGAGTAGTGTTAGTCGTAACTACATAGACGACGTTATTGTGTTTAGTCCAGATTGGGGAAGGCATTTGGTAGATTTGAGGAAGGTTATTGAGTGCTTGGGAGAAGCTGGACTTAGAATAAAGAGGGTGAAGTGCGAGTTTGGGAGGAATAAAGAGGGTGAAGTGCAAGATTGGTTGTGGGTGTGTTGCGGTACCAGAGGCTAGGGTGACTGCCATGGCTGAATTCAAACGGCCAGTGTCAAAGAAGCAGTTGAGATCATTTCTTGGGAGTATGAGCTACTATCGCAAGTTCGTTGACTGTTTCTCCAAGTGGTCCTCTGTCCTCTCCCCGGCTACTGCTCTCTCCTCGCCAGCTCGTGTCGTTTGGACTGAGGAGAGGGATACGGCTTTCAAAGCCTTGCGTGAGTCTTTATGTAAGCGTGTCATGTTATTTGTACCTGTATGTAGTGATTTATTTAGTTTATATACTGATGCATCTGGCGGTGGTATGGGGGCGTGTCTTCACGTCACCAGAGGGGAAGAAGAGCTACCGGTGGCATTTTTCAGCCGCCAACTGAAGGGAGCCGAGCTGAACTACTCAGTTACGGAATTGTAATCCCTCGCTATTGTTGCTGCCTTGTCGTATTTTGACTATTATCTGTATGGTAGAACTGTGACTGTCTTTACAGATCATCGAGCCTGTGTCTCCTTGCTAACCAGCAGCCATCTGAACAAGCATCTCATGAGGTTTGCACTTAAGTTTCAAGACAGGGATTTATCTATCAAGTTTCGACCTGGACGGGCCAATGGGAATGCCGATGGTCTCAGCAGACAAGGCTGGACCGGAGTGGACGAGTCGGAGCCCATCCCTGAGTTGTTTGTCAGGCCCAACCAGAGGGTTTGGCCTTGGCGGGGGGACCTGTGTGTCTGGCCTCCGACAGGAAGAGAAGACAGAGAAAGAAGAAGAGTTGGAAGACTGGACTGAAATGATTCTGTTTGTACACATGTGTTGTTTCTTTTTCTTTTCTTTTTTGTGTCACGTAGCTCATAGTGGGCGTGGTCGTTATTTATTGCATTTACGTTTAATTCATCCGTGTATGTGCGTGTGCTGGCCTATAAAACTCTTGGCCGCGCATGCGTCAATGAGTCTGTTTCTGTGATAACTAGTTTGGATAAAACCTAACTTTGGTGTCTCTTGCCTGCGTGTCTGTACGGGCCCAGTGACCTCCGCATAAAGGCGCTGGTGAGCTCAAACGACCTTCGGCGAACGGTGGGGACAGATTCTGGTGGCGGCGTACCTCCAGGTTACCAGTTGGGGAAACCTCAAACCCTCCGACGACTGCGGACCTCCTACAGAGAGGGGGCCAGCCGTAGCGACTAACTTAAAGAACTGCACTCTGGGAACAGATTTCGTCCTTTAAGAGGTACTTATTACGTTATAATTGTACAATATAATAGCAAATATCTCAGATGGGTATTTGACCAGTGAAGCTCTTAATAGAGGGTCAAACCTAGTTCAGCACATTAATTCTTTGATCATGATTGTTCACCACTAGTTACCTAACAAGTAGAAGTCTTCAGTGAACAATAAACGGACATAATGTTTTCCTTATCATATTTAACTATAATCCTTTTAGAACCACTGTATCCTTTTTTGTGTCAGACACCGGTTTTCAAAAGAGGAGATTTGTTTAAGAACAATACAATTTGCAGACAACAACAACATTTTGACATTCATAAAACATCTGTTTGTCTTCAGGTTTCATTCAAACTTACTCTTGAGAACTATGGAGGCGAAAGAGACATCTACTGTCTTGAGAACTAAGGAGGCGAAAGAGACATCTACTGTCTTGCCAGTTCATTCTCAAGGTATGGAATGATTGTTTAGAACATTTTAATACACAATAATTTGATATGAATGAATGATTGGATTGATAAGAACATTCTGTATACTGAAGCAAACAATGGAGAGAGCGACTAAATTAAGTGAGCAAAGAATGCGAGACAGTATTATAAGGTATTCGTATGAGTAATAATAGCACAGGTAACCGTGCTATTCGGTATTAATAGTATGAGTAATGCGATTGAAATAGCATGAGGCAAAGAAGAGTGCTATTTCAATTGCTTTATGAGAGCTATTGATCCCTAATAGCACAGGTTACTCGTGCCATCACTCGCTAATAGTAGGCCAGCTTTATTTGCACTGTACCTACACTGTATTGTTCGCTCAAAATCTCTGTTTCAGGATTAGCTTCCTCTGGAACTTCTTTTTCAGTCTATGGCTCATCCTAATCTGTTGAAAAAAATTCTATCAAATACGGGTAGAACTTCTGCGCAAAAGAATGACATAGACTCCAACTTGAAACTACTCAAACTGAATGTTTCCAAGGCAAGACCTGCATTCATGCGCTTTTACCTGTATAATTCACTTAGCTAAGTGCTATTTCACTTAGTTACATGCTATTTCACTTTCTCCATGCAATTTCAATTGAACAGCGATTTTTCCCCATACATTTTTTAATGGGCTATTTACGTGCCATACTATTACATTAAAAATGGGTTATGTGGGGATGGCTATAGGGAAGGGTAGCTTCTGTGCTGCCACTAGAGAGTGTAAAGGCTGGTGCAGGCTATTTGTAAATCTTAGTTGAGCTCCTAGATAGATATTGGCAACCCAGAACCTTCCCTTAACCCATTTACCGGCACAAGCGCCTATAGGCGCTCAAGGATGACGTAATGCGGGAAAATAATATTTCCCTGATAAACGCTAAAGCTTAGGTGCAGCATCCAGAGCCCGGCTAATGTGATGTTCTATTGCATGTATTTTTCGAATAGCAATAGCTACTACGTAACTAAGGTAGTCGGGCTAATAATAAACTTGACGTTAGTTCGAAAAATGGCGATAAATTTGTCTGCAACTGAGGCGGTGGATCTTGTCTGCGATGATGTTTTCGACAATGAACGTGAGAGGGAAGAGCATAGAAGCTATATAGCTACCGCAGAGGTACTTCTGTCGAGGATAGAGAATTGGAGTTACCCGCTAAAGCTGTCATTTCAGTGCCGGTTGAGGAAACTACTAGTTTTCAACTTGAGAGCTACTACAGCACTGTAGGTAGCGAACATACCAGCAGCTATGTATGTCTAAGAGGATATGGAACTTGATATTCCAGGTAAGAAAAACAGCTATTTACGCAGTGTATTGGAGAAAAAAAAGTAAGAAATGGTTTTCCCGGGAACATGGCAGTAAGTTTTATTATGCCTATTAGCTTTCCCAGGAATATGGCGCTTGATCACAGCTGTAAACATTTTTTTATTACAAACTCCCAGCCATGAGTAATGATTTGACTGAGCTACCTTTGCTCTCTGAATTATTTTGGACTTCCTATTCATTCAAAGGATGATGTCTCTACTTCTACAAGGTCAGATTATTGAGATGATGGTAATACTGATTATGCTGAATGTATGAAGAAAGGTTGACAAAGTAATGAATGGATGAAAAATGTAGTGTATGAGTAAGAATATGGCTAGAGGGAGGAGTGAGTGTGTACAGAGGACTGAAATTGTTAGCGAAATATTCTTTTATTCTTGATGTTCTTCTGCCCAGCTATCAGTCACGCCTCATCAGTGAGCAACAGCATTGCTGGCTGAGATAACTGTCTATTATAACAGTAAAAAATATCTCATCATGCACAAACAATTGCTAATATTGCACTGGAATGCATACAAATCACTTTGTTATGATATAGTTACATTGTGGTCTCAATAACCACTTTGTGGTTTGTTGCTAGGCAACCAAATTTGACCAAAAATGTTGAACAATACATGTACTTTCACGTGATATATGGTTGCTAGGTACTTTTTTGAACTCCTGATTTATATTTATATTTAAACATTATTCATTATAGAAAAAATAACATTACTGAATTTTATCTGCCGGTGAGAGGATTAAGGTGCCTCAATAGATTAGATACACAACAACACAGAAAAGTGGACTGAACTGAAATCTAATGGTGATGACTCCAATGATGATGAGAAGAGGCTGTTAGATTTATCATGGTATGGTAAAGCAAAGTTTGTACTGTACAGATTGTTTTTTCTCTTTTCTTTTAATGTTCTGTATTCAGGTGTGAATGTGTCCACTGTTCAATCATGCCAACAAGTATAGAATGTGTATGTTGCAGAGAAATTTCTGCCATAACAGCCAAAGTCTTAACTTGTTGGAAGACCCCAATATTAGTTGTATCACGAACCAACCTGGTTTTCTAACTGTATGCTTAGACGTATGGGTTCTTCAAACGGCATACTACCAGTA
>WLWD01004806.1_pt1 | contig 15722 bp, 8 predicted proteins | sample 6712731 | NCBI WGS metagenome assembly WLWD01 (sample SAMN12718690, study PRJNA576275) | sponge metagenome | isolation source: marine sponge | host: Mycale hentscheli | place: New Zealand: South Island, Marlborough, Capsize Point | collected 2014-11-01
GGAGGAGGGGCTTGAGAGTGGAGGGGCTTGAGAGCGGAGGGGCTTGAGAGTGTAGGGGCTTGAGGGAGGAAGGGCTTGATAGAGGAGGGGTTAGAGAGAGCATGGAGGACCAGATTGGTAAATTAACAGAGCAGAAGAAGGGTTGTATGGGCAAGATGGCAGATTTATTTTCGATTCACAAGTTTTAGTGCAACTTCTATTATTTATTTTTAATGATCATAATTATTATTTTAAGCAAAATTTTAAGCATGAAATTACTCAACTTTCTTTTTCTTTTTTTTTCTTTTTTTATTCTTTTTTTTTTTTTTTTAACTAATAACATTTTATTCCAGGAATTATTTTATAATGTGAATATGTAGTATAATAACTAAAGATATCATAAAAGCTAGTGGAATGTAGTTTACATAGCCACTATGCCTACCATTTACAATTTTCTAGTAAAAACGTATACTTTCATCTGTGTAGCTTTGCTAACCCTTTCTACATGTGTGTGTTGAGGTTACTGTATTTATCTTGTGATTTGTGTACCACTGTGAAAAATTAGGTAATGTGTTTGCACAAAGTAATTTCTATGTAATTAACACCTGAATGATTAACAACAAAAATAAAGTAATGCTAATACATAGTATTATTACGTAATAATGGTAATAGTAATAATGATAACATTAGTAATAATAATAGTAGTAATAATAATAGTAGTAATAATAATAGTAGTAATAAATTAACTTGGGTTATAAACTATGCCTAATGCCATGGTAGTAGTACTAAATGTGTGGCCCTTATTGCCAACTCTTGAACTAGTCGTTGTTCAAGTTACACGTGTTCTAGCCACGGTCGATGGTTATCCACAGCTACGGTTACTCTCAGGTACAGGGTGTCGTTAGCGAGGTATTGCGTGTGAGACTCCTCATTGTATGCCAGCGCGGAGTGGCGGATGAATTTGAAATCTGTGCCTATCTGGGCATTCAGCTCATCAACGTGATATAGTTCTATACTCTTGCTGTAGTGATTACCATCTCGCAACTGGTTCAGAAGTTCCATCTGGACACGCCCCTTTAAGGAATCACAGTACGGTGGTGACCTCACCACACTGGTCGCCACGGAGATGTGAGTGCCTTGCCCTTCTTCCACTCCATCACAACCGACCAACAGATCCATCTGATGTCCGCCAGGACTAGTGCAGAACACCTCGACGTGCGTGCAGTGGGCCTCCTTCTTTGTTCTGTAGTCACTGAGTTTAAAAGTAATTGCATTTTTTTTCATGGTCTTTAACACGTATATGGTCTCTTCCATCTTCTTCATGCTGTCATAGAGAAGTTCCAGATGAATGTATGTTCTCTTTTTTTCATGCTCTTTGGCGTCTTTCTTTGCGACTTTCTTTGTGCAGCCGATGGCCTTGTATTTGCAAGGAACTTTAGTGTAATCACATGATTGTGTCACGTGATCCTCCAGTGTTGCCATGGTACCAGTCCAAGTGCAACCTTTCTTGTAGTTTTTGCAGCTGACTATGATGCCTTGGATATCTTTATGACCTGTTTACATATTAAATGTGTGTATAAATGATCTACTATCAAAGGTTTTTGTATTTTTTTTCCAGGTAGAATCATTGTATAGCTAGGTAACTGGTATGGTATGCTTTTGTGTTATTATGTACTAGAAATAATTAATTGTATTGTTTATTGTTACTTTGTTAAAACATACAGCAAATTTTGTATCTGAGTTTTGTATCTTGGTTCGTCTAAAGGGATTTTGGAAATTTTGTTGAATTAAATTTAATCACTACTCATATGACGACTACCTTCAAATATAACACTTTTCCAAACTATTATGCCCACTAATATTTCCGTATGCAAATACTAACTTACTTTCCGTATCTTTGAAATAGTTTGGTGATTTTGTGCAATGCAGACATGGCTTGGTCTCTCCACGCTTCTTGATGCACCTGCCACAGAACAACTTGCCACAGTTTCCTTCTTGAACCGGGTCCTTGGCCACACCCTCACATATTGCACACTTTAACTTGCTATCTGGTTCCTCGATATACTTATACCTTGTCTTGGTTGCCATTTAGTTATAGGCTTAAGATTTCCTCGTTATTTTGGCCTGAGTTTCTTGTTATAAGTGCTGGTATTATGTACTACACTAGAGGATGTAAGGTTTGAGTTGTTGTTATGTGTGTTACTATGTGTTATGATGAGTATGTCAAGGTGCAGAGGAGTAGTAACAAACTAAACTAGTAGTGGCTGGAGTAGTTGTTAAAGTAGTTGTTGAGTGTGGGCGTGTGTCATTGCTGGATACGATTGTTCCTCCTTCTCTAACTTCCTCTCCTTCACTTGCTAGAAGACACTGTACTTTGAAGCAGATTGCCAGGTACTTGTATAAGGTACCCATGACAGTTAATTACAAGCTGATAATAGAAATTGTTATCTTTTGCTGAAACAGAGTGATACTAAATGCACAAGTTAGTTGTTGTGTTTGTTATATATTGTTTTCATTTATTTTATTTATTATGTAATTTGCTTGTCCTTATACGTCACCAGTATACCAGTTAAGGGTCATAGATGACAATATTATGTCAGAACGTGCAATATAGTCCATAATACGAACAATGTATGTATCTACATTGTATTTTTGCTAAAGGCAGGCCAAAATTTTTTCTGTGAAGTTGACATCAGCCAAGGTTTATACACTTGGGTTTCTATGAGAACTTTAAAAAAAAGTTTGTCGTCCACAAGATATTTGGCTTGGTCTTCATCTTCATCGTCTTCATCATTGTCACCATCTTCATCATTGTCACCATTGGGTTCATTGTCATCCTCTATATTTTCATCACTGTCCTCATCTTCGTCACTATCGTCATCTTCAATACTATCATCCTCCTCCCTATCGTTGTTATCAGGATTATTTATTTGATTAACTTTGTCGGTTTTATCGTGGTCACCATCTTCGAGTTTTTCTGCATCATCTTCATCATCATACAAACAGCTATGTGAGATGAATCTTTTCTTCATGAACACGTACAATGGTGTCGTATTAGGTAAGGTGAGGTCATGATAGTCATCAGTAAACTCACAGTGGTCCCAATCATGGACCTGATTGAGCAAGACTACAGTAGCACTCCCCTCAAATGGCCAGGAGAGTTCTTTGTCATGAGGTCCAGGAAGTATCTCGATACCAACTGACATATGTGAGTTTTTACTTTTCTTTATCCCATTGGGCCAGACCACTAGCTGGAGTTGGTATCCATAGGGATGGGAATAGAAGGGCTCTGATTTAATGCTCTTGTTTTGGAGTTTACATTTTTCGATGTTGTTTACTTGTATTACTTTTCCTTCAATTGCCGCAAAGTCTCTGTCTTCTCTCATCTTCTTGAGAAAACCTTTCAACAAAGGAAGGTGGAAGACATCATCCTGTTCATGCTCTGTTATTTTTTTCCGATTGGACTCTACGGTGCACCCAATGTCCGCATACTTGCAGTTCACTACTGTGTAGTCACATGACTTAGTCATGTGACCTGGTGCATCTCTCAGTGGTCCAGTCCAGGTGCAGCCACATTCTGTATTTTTGCACTTCACTAGGAGGTTTTTAATCTCAGTATCACCTGTATACAGTGCAAAGACATATAAACACGGTGTACTAATTTTGAACTAGTTCTATTTCTTACGTCCACTAACCTCTTTTATCTTTGAAGTAGCATGGGTCTTGTCTACAGTGACTGCACTTGTGATCTTTCTCTAGCCTCTTTAGGCATCTGGTGCAGAATATTTTTCCACAGTGGCTCTCTTGTTTGGGAACTTCTTGGCAGATGACACATTTGAGGTTGCCATGGGGCTCCTGCAAATACTCATACTTTCTAGCCATATCTAATGCTGAATGGAGTAGCAGTTGGTAGGGATCATCAGACTTGTGTATGAGGAGCCAGATGGGGTAATTACCTGGGAATAGCAACTCAGTAGTTTTATCTCAGGATTTTATCAGTAGACTTGTGTGTATGAGGAGCCAGAAGCCACCTGGGTACAGCCACTCTCAGATGTCTTATCTTGGGTTTTATCAGTAGTAAGGGTTAAAGCTAATATCTAAATTGTGGTATACCATCTGGTGGTGAAGGTGGTATTTACTAGAGGTCACATTATTGTTGGAACCAGTAGATCAGGTGAGTTGTGGAATCCTGGGAACTCTGTGTAGTGCTGATAGATGTACTCAGGGTTCACCACAGAGCCTGCTAGCCTCAGTCTGAGACCACACTCTTTCTATTTTTGAAATTGTGAGGTTATTCCCTACAACTAGGTAGGTAGGAGAAAGTGGCGTCAACATGAAGATGAATTAGAGCACGCTTGAGCTGGTGAACTAATGTCTTGCTCGGCACTTCCACGAAAAAACAAGCACATACAAACAAATGATATTTAAGGAGTTACTACTTATCCCTAAGATGTATTCTCTCTCTTTCACAGGCATTTTTAAACAATACAGAATTAAAAATATTTTGTCGCCACTGGGAATCTATCCTAGGATCGCTTGCTTAACGCACAAGCGCTCTGCCACTGAGCTACGACAACCAGCCGGCAAACAAACACTCCGATTCTGTATTTATATTTTTAATCCTGTGTTGTTTAAAAAATAAAGCCTGTGAAAGAGAGGGAATACGTCTAATGAGTCGAAGAAGGCTGAGAAAGAAATGACTTATCCCTTATTTTTGAGGCAAGAATGGAAATGATTATCAATTGAGGTTAAGTTGTGTTCTGAGTAAAATCTTGACACTTTACATTCATCTGACAAGAAAAACATATAGTTGACATTTATCCCAGTGTAGCAATCATCTAATCTTTTGGTGTCAATGACTACTTCAGAGCTGTAACAATAAAGGAGGGACAAGTGGACAGCCTTTTCATAGGGAAGTGGCTAAATGCTGCAGATCTATTTGGCAGTGAATGAATGCTGATCAGCTATTCTAGAACTCACTTTAATGAAGTGGTCTGACTTGGCTAGAGCTGAGATTATTAAATTTGCCTTTTCTCAGATATTGTACGAGTTTATGACTCAAAATATTAATGTTCTCCCAAACTGTTCAGGAATGTACCATCTTATCACCACTGACTTAAGCCTGAGTACTTGCTCACAGAGAGCAAGCACCAGACTGACCTCTCACCTAGACAGTGTGTTCACATTGCTATGCAAGTGATGAGTATGTGCACTCAACTGTGTCTGGTGCAGTAGAAATATGTTTTGATAGTAAAGATTTATTATGTTACTCGGTGTACAGATGTATTAGTATTTCCTCATTGGGGGCGGTCCAATATTGGGTACAATAGGTGTGGCTGTGGGTGTAACCACTAGCTGCTGGATGTCTCAGTATGGCTAGTAAAATTATTTTGCAAGTGAATAATTACTACATGTATGACATGAGACATGCACAACTAGTGTTTTGAAAGCAATGCTAATAAATCACTAAAATAAAGTCACTGAAACGACTAATCATAACATAGTTGTTTAGTTGTTGTTGTTGTTGTTTTTTGTTAATAAATACTGTCAACTTCAGTGCTAGTCAAGATGTAGTCACCATGCAGCTATGGTATATGTTCTTTAGTTTCCACGGTAACTTTAAAATACAGTGTATCGTTTAGTAGATACTGACTTATTATGTTTATCTGATGAGAGATTTCTGCCAAATATACTTAAGCATAGAGAACACTATAGTGAGCGTGGCTGTATGCTTCACATTCTTCATTCTTTCATGGTGATAATCATCAAGTTTCTGGTTCAGTAAGGTAACACGGATAGTTCCAGCAAATGGCCAGGACAGATCTCTGTCATTAGGTCCTTCAGTCAGGAATACTCCAACAGACACACGAGTGTTGTTACTTATTATTGGGTGTCACGATCAGATGCATTTTATATCCATATGGGCGAGAATAAAATGGTTGACATCTGACTATTGAATTTTGTTGCTTGTACATTCGGTATTTGGTATTTTTCTACTTTGATAACATTCCTGTCATCATTCACCACATTTTCATGTCCTCTTATTATCTTAACAGCCTCCAGCAACAATGGAAGATGAATGTTGTCATCTTCTTCATGCTCTCTGATGAGTTTTTTCGTAGCTTTTTGAGTGCACCCGATACCGTCATGATTGCAGTTCACCATAACTAAGTCACATGACTTGGTCATGTGATCATGTTTATCCCTCAGAGTTCCAGTCCAGGAGCAGCCCTGTTTGTCACATTCTACTAGCAAGTCATAAATTTGCCCTTCACCTGATCTGAACATCAATGTGTTGTATGTTTAACTTATAATAGTGTCAGTTTAGCCTACAATATAAATTAGTCATTAAAACAGTGAACAATAAAAATTGTAAATGTTTTTTTTTGTGTGTGTGTGTGTGTGTGTGTGTGAGTTAATTATATTCAGAGCAAGTCAAGATGGAGTCTCTATGCAGCCATGGTTTATGTTCTTTAGTTTCCACGGTAACTTTAAAATACAGTGTATCATTTGATAGGTACTGCTTATTTGGTTTGCCAGTGAGAGCTGTCTGTGAAATAAACTTTAACTCAGAGTACACATATGAAGAAGAACGGGAGTGTATATTTTCCTCTTTCTCGATTTCTTCAATCACTTCATGGTGATAATCATCAAGTTTCTGGTTCAGTAAGGTAACACTAACAGTTCCTGCAAATGGCCAGGGCATATCTTTGTTGTTAGGTCCATCAAGCAGCTCTACCCCGACAGATATGTGTGTGTTTTTAGCTTCTTCCCAGCCATTGGGTACCACGAGCAGACACATCTTGTATCCATCCGGGTGAGAATAAAATGGCTCAGATCTGACTATTGAGTTTTTTTCCTTGTACATTTGGTATTTATCTACTTTGATGATCTTCCCATCACCGTTGGCTACATTATTATATCCTCTTACTTTCTTGACAGCTCCCAGTAACAATGGGAAATGGACATTGTCATCTTCTTCATGCTCTCTGATGCGTTTTTTAGTAGCCTTTTGAGTGCACCCGATGTCCTCATGCTTGCAGATTGCCATTGTGTAGTCACATGACTTGATCACATGATCAGGCTTATCTCTCAAAGGTCCAGTCCAGGAGCAGCCATTTTCTGTGTTCTTGCATTCTACTTTTAAATCTTTAATCTGTCTGTCACCTGTTCAAAATACAAGTGTGTCATATCTTAACTGACTAAATGGTATTGCCCATCAAAGAAGGGCTACTGGCGTATTCTGTGAATCTAGATAACTTACTTTTTGTGTCTTCAAAGTATCTTGATCTTTTCCTGCAATTTGGACATTTTTGATCCTTCACTTTTTCCAGACAACTTCTACAAAATATTTTCCCACAGTTTGACTCTTGTTGAGGATTGTTAGCAACCTCATGACAGATCTGACAGATCAGGTCTTGATCTGGCTCCTGGACAAACTTGTGTGGACTTGCCATTGCTCTATTGGTAAGGTGTGGCCAGTGGTTAGTGAGGGAAATAACCAAATAAAACCAGGTCTAAGGTTGAGGGGAATGACCAGGGGAATACCCTGGAATAAGCTAAGTGTGTGTGTACTTGTGGGAAATAGGTTAATAACAAGGAACCAAATGTTCTTGCTTAATAAAGGCTATAGCATTAAGGTATATTTGTTGTTTGAACAATTCTCTTGTCTTTGTCTTCATCCATGTGTAAAATAATTTAGTTTCCCATAGAATTGTAACACACACACACATATATAATATATATAACAAAATAATTGAAGCAAGTTGCAAGGTTGCGTATGTGTTAACATATGATATGGCAATTCGTCATTTTTATGCATCATTATTTGGCATTCCTCCTCCCCTCCTCTTTTCCATGCATCCCTTTCCTAACTTTCTTTTCTAAACGGATGAGTAAAAAACAAGTCTGGCAGGTAACCTGAGGTATTTGAGAAATACCCATATATAGTGGATCTACAGGAGACTCCATTTATCCTGTCTGTTAGCTTTCGCTCCTTTTAAATTGATTAAATAACCCCTGGGGTTATGCTACTCCTGATAGAATGCTGCAGAGCATCTTACGTGGTTGAGTTAAGCTTCGTCATTGACAAACAGTAAAATTTCCCCCTGTTTTACTATTAAGGTTTTAATTGAGTTCTTAATTCTCACCACACATGCGTGAGAGGTTCATAGTACTCAGTTCATCTGTCTGTCTATGAGTCAGTCATTCCGTCATACAAAGTGGATCTCAAGGATATCGACTTATCAAAGATTGAAAGAGACATCAAATGTTATTGGACTATTTAAGTCCCTTTAGTGTGCCAGAATTTTTTGTTTCGACTTTTTCAGTAGAAGCTAGTTATTAGTGGCCATACAATCGTGAGCTTGTTTAAGTAACCCCACCCCCTTCCCCCCCCCCCCCCCCCCCCCCCCCCCCTTCCAATTTATTATCTCATCCTAATCATGGCGAGAAATTGTTATAAAAAATTTCTAACTGCAACTGCAGAAGTTTTGCCTGTAAGTCCCGGGGTGTTTTTATTTTTTTAATGATACGGAATTAGACTTTCCCGTTCGTTTGAAATACTGGTGAGAGTTCCCAGGCATGCTTAGCATCTCTTATGAAGACCGCATTTACATCTACTGTTTTTCATTTCCATGGGCTACATATCAACACATTGAACACCTAATTAAGGAGTCTTTTGATCTGAGAAATATTTTATGGTAGCTAGCTAGTATGTCGTAGCGCTGAGGGTTTGCACCTTTGATGCTTCGTTATATTCAGGACTTCAACTCCAGATTGGTCGGCTGAAGTGCTGGCTACTGAAGAAGTAGATGGATGGCCATTCGCGAATTTTGTCTTGTGTAAATTTGGCATTTGCTGGACAGTTTTTTTTTGTTTTTTGTTTTTTTTTGTTTTTTTTAGATATATATATATAAAAACAAGGCAATGAAAACTTTATGATAATAGTAATGACAAACACAACCTGTGTTCTTTAAACAAGTATATTTCTAAACTGATAGCAATTATTGAAACATTGAAACCACACAATTAAGTATTAGTGGTGCTTTTGGAAAGCTGTTAACTTGTAATTAGTTCTCATATTCAGAGCAAGTCAAGATGGAGTCTCTATGCAGCCATGGTTTATGTTCTTTAGTTTCCACGGTAACTTTAAAATACACTGTATCATTTGATAGGTACTGCTTATTTGGTTTGCCAGTGAGAGCTGTCTGTGAAATAAACTTTAACCTTATGTACACAAATGAATTGGACTGTATTTTTTCTTTTTTCTCGATTTCTTCAATCAATTCATGGTGATAATCATCAAGTTTCTGGTTCAGTAAGGTAACACTGACAGTTCCAGCAAATGGCCAGGGCAGATCTTTGTCATTAGGTCCTTCAGTCAGGAATACTCCGACAGACACATGCGTGTCTTTAGCTTCTTCAATACCATTGGGTGCCACGAGCAGAAACATCATGTATCCATCCGGGTGAGAATAAAATGGCTCAGATCTGACTTTTGAATTATTTTCCTTGTACATTTGGTATTTATCTACTTTGATGATCTTCCCATCACCGTTGGCTACATTATTATATCCTCTTACTTTCTTGACAGCTCCCAGCAACAATGGAAGATGGACATTGTCATCTTCTTCATGCTCTCTGATGCGTTTTTTAGTAGCCTTTTGAGTGCACCCTATGTCCTCATGCTTGCAGATTACCATTGTGTAGTCACATGACTTGATCACATGATCAACTTTATCTCTCAGAGGTCCTGTCCAGGAGCAGCCCTGTTCTGTGTTCTTGCATTCTACTAGTAATTCTTTAATCTGCCTGTCACCTGTGCAATAATTGAACACTAGTCATAGCAATTGATCATAGCTATGTTCTTCATTAGCACTTATGTAGACTAGAATCTAATAGGAACCAGATGCACAAGCACACTATAAGCACATGCTATATACTTCACTACTATTGTGATTCAATAGACATTTATAAATAAGAAGGTATGTAGGTCAGTGAGATAACTTACTTTTTGTGTCTTCAAAGTATCTTGGTATTTTCCTGCAATTTGGACATTTTTGATCCTTCACTTTTTCCAGACAACTGCTACAAAATATTTTCCCACAGTTTGACTCTTGTTGAGGATCATCAGCAACCTCATGGCAGATCTGACAGATCAGGTCTTGATCTGGCTCCTGGACAAACTTGTGTGGACTTGCCATTGCTCTACTGCTGGACAGTGTAGATAGTGGTTGAGCCCCAAGTTAAAGTTATATACTACACCTAGAGAGAGAGTTGAGGTTGCGCAATATGGGAAATAACCAGGGGAAAGGCATAGGGAATACCCCAGAACATGCTAAGTAACTCTGTGTGTTATTCTATGTGAGAATAATGTGCAATAGATTCAGTTTCACTAATGTGAGAGGAACAAACAGATCTTGCTTGATTAACCCTCAGCTCGCATGTGCTAGAGGGTTATAGTGCTGTCCTGTCTGTCATTCTCTGATTTTGGAGATTACTGACAATCGACCGTTGATTTAGGTATGAACTTACTCAGAATGACGATTTAAGACCTTTTATTGTACTACTTTTTTATTCGGGTTGATTTTTGAGCAAACGCGAAGCTGTCAAAACTCCGCGTAGGTATACAAGCTATTGTGGGTAACACCATCTATCTCCACATCGTGATCACAGGAGCAAATATTTGCTTTCTGTAATTGTGGCTAATAATTCAGGCTTGCTCAGTTATATGGTATTTTCCCTGTCACACTCTGGAATATGGTTATACAAATACTTTTTTTTTTTTCTTTCTGGAGCCTTTGCTCACAACCTTAATGTATTATTTTTTCTCGTAAATATGAGTTAGATATTAGATAAAGAGAAATCCGTTTGGTGAATTCATTGTTTGGTAGATATCGTTTACACCTAATAGAAAACAGTGGCATTAACAATAGCGAGGGGTGCTGTGCGGGACCGTCCAGCAAGTTTAGGAATCTTGTCCCGATGAAGTTGAGTATACCAGTTAGCAAGTAGCTAATGTCAGATCCCTTGAAATATAGACTCACTAACGAGTAAAGAAATAATACCAACAGGTGGCAGTGTACAGAGTAACTGACATTAATATTAAAATATTGGTTACTAACAAAAATGATGCTGTGTTTACTGTTATAAAGAATGACATCGACGATCGACGGCATCGACGACTAACGCCGAGGACATCGACGAGGTTAAAACTGAGTATGCACTTATGAGTGAGTATGTAACAGAGTGAAGCTAGCTAATAAGTTATGAAGATATGTTGTCTTGTGGAGGGCTAGAACCCGAACAGGTGCATTAGCTGTATTATGACACTACAAGAACTCACAATATAAAACCATAAAATTCAACATAGTATGTAGATTAGAGTTTGTTTTATTGTAGCACTCTTCTTCAGATGTTTCATATAATTCCATTACTACTCCTCCTTCGATGTATAAATGAATTTAAAAAAATTTTTTTTTTTGCTAAATTGTAGTATTGTATAGTTTAGCATGTTGTATAAGTTCACAACATCTCCAGATGTTATATAATTATAATAGAAACTTTATCACATATTATCCACAGTATATATTTTTCTATTTACTCACTACTTACTATCTACCACTGTAACACGATGAAACCCTGTGAACAACCGAGTCATGTAAGACTGAAGTGTTGATAGGTTCTCATTCTGTTCCCAGTGACTGGGCAACTCCACGTTGCATATAAATAGGCATGCTATTTATCTCCCTGTGTTTGCTTGGTGGTTTGTTTTTCATTATTATTTTTTTAATTAGGGACAGCTAATCTGATATTATATCTACACTTAACCTCTTTGAAATAAATTTGGTCTTTTAGTATCTGTTAAGATGATGAAATAGTGGTTCAGATAATACATACAGAGTTGTTTCATTTAAATTGATCATTTAATGGCTTTGCTGGCTACCCTTATTTTCTCTTTATCAATGTTCATAAAGAGAAATGAATGGTGACATATACATCAGGTTTTCTTATTAATCCTCTCAGTGTTATAATCAGCAGCAAAGAAGATACATTTGTAGTTAATAGCAATTCTCTCCCATAATTCTGAAGATATTTTATGATCAAAACAATTTATTGTTGTCCAGGACATGCAAATATCAATGCAGACAAGTGCAAGTAAATGTCCCTTTATAAGCTGTGCATATATTTACTTAATTATTTTAGTTATATGCTGCATGCCATTTTGTAGTAACATTCTCGTGGATTTTCTATGGGTCTTTTATGACAATTGACAGTGTTACTGGACACACTTGTGACTAGGTGAAATATTAAACACACTTCAGCTTGAGTATGTGATCGCATGAATATAAATGTTTTGCCAAAGAAGAGTTGTTCAATTGAAGTTACTATGTTAATCATTTCAATAATCACATTTATGTAGTTATCGTAACAGTCCACTTTTAATCTTACTACAAAACAAGCAAACAAAAAAATCAACAAAACAACAAGCAAGAGTTACTGAATTAGTATAAACTGGTAACCTGCCGCATGTTTAAATCTCGTCGTTACCTCATTACGAGTCAGTAGTGATTGTAGAGCAAGTCAAGCTGGAGTTTGCTTTCAGCCATGGCTTGTTTTCTTTAGTTTCTACACAGACTTTAAAATAAGTATAAGGTATCATTAGAAAGGTACTGCCTATTTGATGTCCCAATTAGATTCACATGTGAAATGAACTTAATGCTATAGAACACTAGCGACAGTGGACTTCGTTGAATGTCGTCGTCTTCATCAATTTCCTCTGTTACTTTGTAGTGATCATTGTCTTCCTTCTGGCTACAGTAATGTTACAGTAATTTCCCCCTGTAGCGGCCAGGTTAGGTATCTGTCATGGGGTCTTTCAAGTAGCCAATACTCCAACAGTTAGTGAGTATTTCTAGCTTCTTCCCTACCATTGGGAACCAGTAATAGACACGTCTTGTATCCATTCAGGTACGTATAAAATGGTTCACAAGTTAAAGTTGCATTCTTTCTCTTGTGCTTGTTGTAGTTTTCAACCTTTATGTTGTTCACACTTCCAGACGTCATCTTCTTCATGCTCTCTGATGAGTTTTCTTGTAGCCTTTTGAGTGCACCCGATGTCCTCATGCTTGCAGATTACCATTGTGTAGTCACATGACTTGGTCACATGATCAGACTTATCTCTCAGAGGTCCAGTCCAGGAGCAGCCCTGTTCTGTGTTCTCACATTCTACTATTAACTCTTTAATCTGCCTGTCACTTGTTCAAAACACAAGTGTTATATATATATGAACTTCATATCTAATCTTATTGCCAGTTTTATGGTTTACATCAAGAAGGGCGACTGGAGTATTCTGTGTATCTAGATAACTTACTTTTAGTGTCTTCAAAGTATCTTGATCTTTTCCTGCAATTTGGGCATTTTTTGTCTCTCGCATTTTCCACACACAACTACTACAAAATATTTTCCCACAGTCTGACTCTTGTTGAGGATCGTCAGCAACCTCATGACAGATCTGACAGATCAGGTCTTGATCTGGCTCCTGGACAAACTTGTGTGGACTTGCCATTGCTGTATTGGTAAGGTGTGGCCAGTGGTGGTGAGGCAAATTATTGCCAACTGAGCTGAAGTGGAAAATAGGTCAAAAGGTTAACTAAGTAACCAGGGGAATTTCCAGGGGAATACCCTTAATATGTTGAGTTACATTATCTGTACTTGTAGGAATAGTAATAGGGTAATCTGGCTTAGAGAAATGTGTGTGCTTGTGTGAGTGTGCTTTTGTAGTAATAGCTCTGAAAAGCTAATGTATCAAGTTATATGTACCTTTGTTGTTTATGCAATTCTCTTATCTATGTTTTATCCATGTTCTTCATAAAAGCATTAATCTAGAGCTCAAGTTTATAATTCAATGCTATTCCAATATCTGAATATCTTGGACTGAACCACACTAGCCTAAATTCTCTCCTCTCTCCCCTTCCCCTTCCCATTCAATATAATTATATATATATATATATATATAATACTTATAGCACGAGTCAGAGTACAATATGGGAAAATATTTTACGAGCACGCAAAATATTTTCACGAGCCAAAGGCGAGTGAAAATGTGGCGTGAGAGTAAAATATCATTCTCATATTGTACGACGAGTGTGATAAGTGATTTATTGCTTCTTTGAAATTTTTCTCAACCGGTTACAATACAATTTTCATTGATTTTACTCGCTACGCGCGTGCTACAAGTAGCGTACAATATAAACCGTACAATATGGGAGAATACAGAACGCTCGCGTGATGCGGAAATATTCAAGTAAAAATATCAAAGCTGCAATAAATATATATTATATATATATATATTTATTGCAGCTTTGATATTTTTTCTTGAATATTTCCGCATCACGCGAGCGTTCTGTATTCTCCCATATTGTACGCTTGTTATTGTACGCTCCTTGTAGCGCGCGCGTAGCGAGTAAAATCAATGAAAATTGTATTCTTACCGGTTGAGAGAAAGTATCAAAGCAGCAATAAATCACTTATCACACTCGTCGTACAATATGGGAATGATATTTTACTCTCACGCCACATTTTCACTCGCCTTTGGCTCGTGAAAATATTTTGCGTGCTCGTAAAATATTTTCCCATATTGTACTCTGACTCGTGCTATAAGTATTATTTATTGCAGCTTTGATATTTTTTCTTGAATATTTCCGCATCACGCGAGCGTTCTGTATTCTCCCATATTGTATGCTTGTTATTGAACGCTTGTTATTGAATGGTCCAAGTAGCACGCGCGTAGCGAGTAAAATCAATGAAAATTTTATTGTAACCGGTTGAGAAAAAATATCAAGGCAGCAATAAATCACTTATCACACTCGTCGTACAATATGGGAATGATATTTTACTCTCACGCCACATTTTCACTCGCCTTTGGCTCGTGAAAATATTTTGCGTGCTCGTAAAATATTTTCCCATATTGTACTCTGACTCATGCTATAAGTATTATATATATATATATATTCCACCCTAGATATCTTCACAATGATATCTTTAGGTACAGTACTTCAATGTTCCATATTTCATTTAATTTCATACTGTACCCTTGTAGTTATAGCAACCAGCCAAACTTGTCACTTTACCTGGTTTTTACTGCTACCTTCCTCTGGTGTGGTGTACTCAACAGGGTTAGAGCAGCTGGGAATAAACCACTTATTACACTCTGTCGGAGTGATATGGCAAGATATTTCACTCTTAGGCTTTGTTTTCACTCTGCCTCTGACTCTTGAAAATATATTAGCCTGCTCCTGAAACATTCACCATATCACACTTTGACTCATGTAATACACATGTGTGTATATATATATATAATAAATTATTGCCCTAACTTACAAACTTGACTTGTACTATGGTGAGCTGTCATTTTTATGCATAATGATTTGGCATCATGTCCTTTTCCAACTACATATTTTCCTAGGAAAAAAATGGAAAAAGTTTTTCAGACGTGGCACTATTTATAAGAGTTTTGTGCCAAGTTACTGGATGGTCCCCAGAGAAATCTGAGGCTAGAGTAACAGCCTCTATCTTCCACTTTCACAAATATGTCCCTGACCACACCCTTTAGTGTATGGAACTGCAACCACAAGTATAGGTTACACCATGACGTGGAGGTCAGTATGGGATTACACCTGAGGGCCGAATGCCTGAGGATAGTATATATCTCTTACAGCATGACGTGGAAGTCAGTATGA
>WLWD01005753.1_pt1 | contig 15709 bp, 10 predicted proteins | sample 6712731 | NCBI WGS metagenome assembly WLWD01 (sample SAMN12718690, study PRJNA576275) | sponge metagenome | isolation source: marine sponge | host: Mycale hentscheli | place: New Zealand: South Island, Marlborough, Capsize Point | collected 2014-11-01
TTTGGATGGCGTCTAACAATAGCACAATTCGGGCGCGTTTATTGTCTTGAACATGATCATCATCACGTTCTCGATAATGTTCAATAATTTCACCTGTCCTACAGTTTATAAGCCGGGAATGAATAATTTTAGGAAAATAGCAAAGATGTTTTTTCAGGTCTTCTCTTGCCTGATAAAACGTGTCAATATGAAATAATTCTTCATCATGGGTCAACCGAATTAAATTTCCGACCTGTCTCAGATAAGAACGAACCAAATCATCATTTTTAAACTCGGTAAAACGAGCGCCTTGTAAATCATTTCGACTTGGCGCAGAATCATCAGAATTTAATTCACGCACTGTTTATTGGAATTCTTTTTCTTTTTCAAATTTGCACCACCCTCTTTCTCATTATCCTGAAAAAATAATAATTTTTTTCCATCTAATTCGATTCGGACAGTAGACCCTTTACTGAAATTCTTCCTTAAAATCTGTTCGGCAAGCTGGTCTTCTATAAACCGTTCTACCAATCGTCGCATAGGACGGGCGCCATACTCGGGGTTATAACCTTCCACGATAATAAAATCAATGATTGAATCATTATATTTGAGGGTTATGCCATGATAATCTAACCGTTTTTGAATTTTTTCAATTTCAAGTTCTACAATGTTAACGAGATCTTCCTTTCCGAGTTGCCTGAAGACAATTATTTCATCAAGCCTATTTATAAACTCCGGCCGGAATTTCTTTTTTGCAGCTTTCTCCAAATGTGTTTTAAGAAGTTCATAGTTATTATTAAGGATTCCCGAACTTAAAAATCCTAAATTTCCTTCCTTATTTATTTCGGAAGCGCCTACATTTGAAGTTAGAATGATGATCGTATTACGAAAATCAACCTTGACGCCCAAGCTATCGGTTAAATTTCCTTCCTCCAATATCTGAAGGAGCATATTAACCACGTCTACATGTGCTTTTTCAATCTCATCAAACAAGATCACGGAGTAGGGCCGACGTCGAATCTTTTCCGTCAACTGGCCGCCTTCGCCATGGCCTACATACCCTGGAGGCGACCCAACCAACCTGCTTACATTGAATTTTTCCATATACTCTGACATATCGATTTGTATCAGCGCCTCTGGATCATCAAACATAAATTCAGCTAACGATTTTGCCAGCAATGTCTTACCGACACCACTTGGTCCCAAAAAGATAAAAGAGCCAATTGGACGCCGAGGGTCTTTCAAGTCTGCCCGTGAACGGCGAAGGGCTTTTGACACCATCGACACGGCAGCATCCTGTCCGATGACGTCTTTCTTAATATCATCTTCCATACGCAGCAATCGTTCTGCCTCTCCCTCTTCCATACGCTGCATTGGGATCCCTGTCAATTTAGCCACTACGGCAGTAATATCGTTTTCACCAATTTCCTCCACTTTGGCATTTGTTTTCTTTTCCCATTCTTTCAATGTTTCCTCTAATTCAGCCTTTAATTTCTTTTCTTTATCCCTCAAACTTGCGGCTTCTTCATATTTCTGCTGACTGACAGCGACTTTTTTGAGCTTTTTTATACCCGCTATTTCATTTTCGATATCTTTCATATCAGGTGGGCGGATCATCGCTGAAATTCGGGCGCGCGACCCTACTTCATCCATGATGTCAATTGCTTTATCTGGTAAATGCCTGCCAGACATATAACGATCCGAAAGTTTAACAGCAGCATCAATTGCAGCTTCGGTATATTTTACATGATGATGTTCCTCATACTTATATTGAATGCCACGCAATATTTCGATTGCTTCTTCAATGGATGGCGTATTTACAATTATAGACTGGAAACGCCTTTCCAAGGCCGCATCCTTTTCCACAAATTTTCGATATTCGTCCAAGGTTGTGGCGCCAATGCATTGAAGCTCTCCTCGAGACAACGCCGGTTTCAATATATTTGAAGCATCAAGCGCTCCTTCTGCGCCTCCAGCCCCAACGATGGTATGAAGTTCGTCGATAAATAAAATAACCTTCTTTGATCGAGTTATTTCATCCATTACTGCTTTAATTCGTTCTTCAAATTGACCACGATATTTTGTGCCGGCAACCATAAGAGGCAAATCCAACCCAATGACTATTTTATCGCGAAGCAATTCAGGCACTTCTCCTTTAACAATTGCCTGAGCCAGTCCCTCTACGATTGCTGTCTTACCAACACCGGCTTCGCCAATGAGTACAGGGTTATTCTTGGTTCGGCGGCAAAGTATTTGAATAACGCGTTCGATTTCATTTGCCCGACCGATAACCGGATCGAGTTTCCCTGATGCGGCCAATTCAGTCAGATCACGGCCAAACGCCTTTAATGCAGGCATTTTATCATCTCCACCCTGGCCGCCAACACCAGCTTCCACCGGTTCTCCAGATTCCGGTGGGATAAAATTGGGATCCAGCGCTTTTAATACCTCTGTCCGCACGGTCTCCGCATCAATATCTAATCCTGCAAGAATTTGTGCAGCAACCCCCTCGCCTTCTTTCAATAATCCAAGTAAAATATGCTCTGTTCCAATATAATTATAATTTAGAGAACGCGCTTCAATTGATGCTAACTGAAGAACTTTTTTAACCCGCGGCGTAAACAAAATATCCCCCTCTTGCATTGTTCCTCCGCCAGCGCCGGATCGTTTTTCAACCTCTAGACGCACCAATTCAAGATCCAAATTCATCGCCTGCAAAACAGCGACGGCAACCCCTTGTCCTAATTTGATCAATCCGAGTAAGAGATGTTCGGTACCGACGTAATCATGCCCGAAATGACGCGCTTCTTTCTTGGCCAAGCTTAATACCTGTTGTGCGCGCGGGGTAAAATTGTTCATCGGGAAATCGGGTATTTCACCTTTAGCCATTTTTGTGTCTCCTTTTTAATTTCGGTTTTCAAAACCAATCAAAATTGTTTTCGCTATACTAACCTGCATTATGCAGGCTAACCTGAATAATTCATCAGTATTCTGCTGCGAGCCCTAATCTCTGCTCAAATAAGCCGATTAGCTCACAACACATCTCAGTGAATGAAAATTCACTTTCGCCGAGAAAATTTCTCTAATCAATTTATTATGAGCGAGTTAAGCGCTCTCGCGACGAATCGCATGAATTAATCAGGCTAAACGCGATCAGATTATCGATTCCACTGCAACGGGATAAAATTACTGCCTGATATGTCCCCGTTTGAGAGATATAAAACCGACTGCTTGTCGTATAACCGTCACATTCTTTTTTCAACGGTGTTTGTTTTTTCATGACAAATATGCGATCATAAGGGGCCTCAGAGCCTCTACAGCCTGCCTCCGGGGAGTCTTGACAAGCAAAGAGTCCCTGAGCCATCGGATAAACTGAAACGACCTCTGAACGGCTTTATAGGGTCGTGTAACAAGCGGGTTTTCTTTTCTTCCGGCCTCCTTGATCTTTGCCAGATCCTTTTGAATTCTCAGGGTTCTCTTCTTTTCAATCTTGGTATCGGATATGCCTTCTTCGGATTCAAGTTTACGTTCCAGGATTAAGGTGAGGTTGTGCGCCAGAACCATGAACTGCGCCTGGACACATTTAGCGTTCAATGATTTTGCCCAGGCCCTGTTTCCATCAGTTTATTTTTGAATTGGTCGAACACTTTTTCAATGTCCCATCTCTTCTTGTATATGAAAGTGATCAACCCCGGCGGCAATGTCATTTCGTTTGTCAGGAAGACAAATCTCTTTCCAGTTGCCGGTTCAATGTAAACAATTTTACGCAACCTGCGACCGCTATTTGTTACTCCCGTCCGGTCCGAGATTATGCCTGCATTGCGGGGATCCTCCCGGTCAAACTCACGGTCGTCACAGATTAGTAAATTGGTATTCTCCTTCATTCGAGTGATGATGTAAATCCCCTTCGACTGCTTCCAGTTATTCCACTGGACGAAGTCGTAGATCGCCGGATCATAGGCTATAATTACCTTTCGCCCTGTCGGTTCTTCCATACGCAGGGCATTTGCCTCCAAGCGTTTCAACGCGGTTATATCATGCTCTTTTTTCACCTTCGAACGAGCTACATCCAAATGAATCATCGTTTGAGTCCGAAGATTCATGGCAAAAAAATGTCCGACGGGGTAACGCTTCTGATCAATTAGCTGGTCATGAGCTGAGCTTCCATGGCAATGACCGTCTGCGGCGTAGATCGCGACTCCATCAAGTTCGGCATGCTCTGCAAAGGGATCGTCTTTTGCCGTGGCGATCTCATCGGCTTCTGCTCGAACTGCACAGGCAATCTTTTGGGTAAGTCGTAGCCGCCTCTGGCTTTTCAAGCTGATAAAGAACCGGCTAACGGTGATCGCCAGCTTCAAAATCGTCATTGCTTTTTGAATCCAGTCTCGTCCGCTGCGTACATCGTTCAGGCACCGCCCAACCCCTGCCTTCAAAAAATGCTCGTCGGGGAATTCGGGGCAATCCCTCTTTGCCTCGGCCTTTACCAGTGCTCGCAGCATCGGGCTGTAGAATTCATTCTCGACAGTAGTTGCTTGTGTTTTACTATTCATTATTTTTCCTCCTTTAAATTTGTTGTTATTAATGAAACACCTTATTGCAAAGGGAGCACATAATACTTCAATTTAAAGCCATAACATACTAATAATAAGCAGTTTATATTTCAATAGAATTGCCGTGAAAGACTCTTGCAATATGGCCATACGGTCATAGCAGTGGCATTTTACATTAAACAGGAGGTGTCTGTCGTACGGGAGTACGGGCGATTTGATGAGAGCTCTCAGTGCATGAAATAAACATCTTCAAGGCCCCATTATGAGCCATGTTTTTCAGGAATAACCAACACCGTTGTCTTTTTTTCATTAGCTTTATTAATTCGTGCAGGAAAATTCAATTTTAACAAATATGCTTTTTTACAAGAGTTGCTCTGTAAGAATCTCTCCGCTCTGAATTCATTTTCTTCACAAATAATCTTTGCAAATGACCTGGCTGAATATCAATCATCAACCTGTTTATCGTATCAAGCTTCAACGATTTAAACATTTTTAAATCAACGCCAACACGCAAAGCAGATAATTTTTTTAATGCTTCTTCACTGCTAAGAAGCCGTGCGTGGCTCAGCACTCCGTAAGCCCTGCTGACATAGTCAAATACATAATTCGGCTTAGTCTCAAGGAGAATATAGCGTGCGTTTTTTTCATGTTCAAGAAGGCGATCGACAACTCGTGATATTCTTGCTATTATTTGATCTTCGGTCTCACCTAATGTCGACTGGTTAGAAATCTGAAACAAATCTCCGAATGCCTCAGAACCTTCTCCAAACAGCCCTCTTACTGCGAGTCCCATTTTATTTAATCCCCGGGTTACGGCCTTTATTTGCTCGGTCAGAACCAAACCCGGCAAATGAAGCATAACAGAGGCTCTCAGCCCCGTCCCTACATTTGTTGGACAGGACGTCAAAAATCCAATTGTGTCGTCGTAGGCATAATTTATGGAGCGATTGACCAAATCATCGATTTTATTAATCTTTGACCAGATTTTATTAAGTTCAAATCCTGCAGATAAAACCTGAATACGCAAATGATCTTCTTCATTAATCATAATGCTGAATGATTCTCCCTGACCAATAATAAGTCCAGATCCGATTCGTGAGTTTATTTGTTCATGACTAATCAAATGACGCTCAAATAGAATTTGTTTTTCAATTTCGGGAAGCCCTTTAATATCAATGATGGCCGATTGTTTTAATTCGGGGATATTCTGCAATGCTGACTGCAATTGGTTGTAAATAGTCTGTCGCTCTCTGGCATTTGCTCGCAAAGGGAATAGAAAACCTGACACATTCCGTGCAAGACGTATTCTCGAACTAACAAAAATGCTTGAGTTTCTTACCTTATCTGATAACCAAGGTACGGGTTGAGTCATTAAATTTTTGATGAGCAAATTTTGTTTCATTGCTAAGAAATATGACAATGCTTAAAAATTAAAATTCCTAGCAGTCCGACAGGTTAATACAATAGAACTATAATTTTCCCATGCTCTTAATTTGATCCCTGAGTTCTACTGCTAATTCGAAATCTTCGTGAGTTATTGCTTCTGATAATTTTTGTTCAAGTTCGGTTACATCTGGCTTTGATTTTTTTCCGTCTGCACCAGCTTGAGATCGCTCTGACGCCTGTACAGTTTTTTTCCCTTATGAATAGCTCCCCGATGAATAGAAGTCAGAAAAACATTAAGAAGGTCTCGAAACAGACCATAACAATGCTCACAACCAAAGCGTCCTGATTGCTCAAATTTCTTTCCTGTCAATTTGCAAAACGGGCATGTCAAATGGGATATTTTGCTGATAGAATCTTCAACTACTTTTTGTTGAAACAAAAATTTGTCGAATATTTTAGAAATACTGAATTGCTTAAAATGATCAAGTTTCAATTCTTTTTTGTCAGCACAAACATGACATAGATGCAACGACATTTTATTCCCATTAACAATTTCCTGAAAATGAATTCCAGCTTCCTCCACGTTACAAATTTCGCAAATCATATCATCCTTTCGAAAAAATCCGGCGCCCCTCATTAAATTTTAATCAGAAAATATTAAAGACGGGCGTGGATAGAACCATGAAAATCTCTTTATTCGCTTCTACCCATCAATCATTCATTCATTTTAATCATTTACAAACATTAAAGGTTTTAATTTGCCTGTCTACCACTATATTTTCAATTCTATTTTCAGACGTAAACGAAATATCATATGTGAAATGGACTTAAACATTTCTATCATGGCGGGACGTAGCGCAGCTTGGTAGCGCGTTTGACTGGGGGTCAAAAGGTCGCTGGTTCGAATCCAGTCGTCCCGACCAATTTAAAGAGACAAATTCATTCTATTGATTAGTATTTTATCGATCGTGCACCGACAAATAGAGCTGAAACAAAATAGTAGAGGGATGCCGGTGCATGATCGATAAAATACTGTTGAACTAAGCCGAATGTTGGCATTGGCAGTAATCTTGATAATCGACTCTATGGGTATTGTATGGTTTTTTATCGGCAGAACAAGTAGTTTGATGGATGATTTTTTGGACGAACAGGAAAAACAATTGGTGTTTTATGAGTTTTTTGTTCATTTTTGATTAGATTTCAGCTTTTGATTTGATCGAATTCGCCAATTTTCCGGCACAAAGACAGACCGGTCCGCTGTCCTGTTCTGCTTAAAAAAAACAGGCTTGGATCTGAGGGAATTGGGTTTATTGTCAAGTAGGTTCACAGCTATGGTGGATGGGGTTTAACTAATTTTCTTAGTAAACCTCCGCCTCTGGCGGAGGACTCGTATAGGTTCGACCGGTCCGTGGCTTTTGATGTAATGTAAATCGAGTAAAGTTTTTCCTCCAAGAAAGCCCCGTTGGCCAAAATGGAGGAAGAACAGATGCATGACTGGAAGAGATTATCACATGTGAAATGGGAGTGCAAGTACCATGTGGTATTTGTGCCGAAATATCGTAAGAAGAAATTGTATGGTAAATTAAGAAGTCGTATGGGTGACATGTTGAGGGAACTATGTCGTCAGCGTGAAGTAGAATTACTGGAAGGGCACTTGATGCCAGACCATGTTCATATGTGTTTGAGTATCCCGCCTAAGTTTAGTGTTTCTAGTGTGATTGGTTTTGTGAAGGGAAAAAGTGCAGTCCGCATTCACCGGGAACTGTTAAATATCCGTCGTATGACAGGGCTGCATTTTTGGGCTCGCGGATACTGTGTGAGCACTGTTGGTATGAATGAGGAGGCAATAAGAGAATACATGAGGAATCAAGAAAAGTTAGATAACGATCAACCAAACTTAGAATTCTAATAACGGCAATACAGCCCCAGCGGGGCTTTTTCTACGTAACGTCCCCCTTTGAGGGGGAATCCTAATGCCTCCTGCTATGCAGGAGGTTGATTACTTAAGTAATTCGGGTTGTCTTGTTGATTCGGGTTGTAGCGTAGCTGCTTTGAATAGACAGGCCTGTTTACACTTTGGACAAAGGAAAATATCAATGCCGGTTAACCGAAGCATGATTTCCTGAACGGATTCACTCAATTGAAGGATTGATCCGTCAATGCCCAACTGATTTCTTATAGTCTTGAGGTACATACTCAGTGGTCCCCGTTTTGCCCTCAAACCTAATTTCTTCTTACTGAATCGTTTTTTGCAGGAAATATAAAGAAAACAAAAAATCAGAATTTTTTCAAGGTCAAATCGTTTTTCACGATGATATTATTTTTTAATTTCCCTGGTAACATTGAATTTATTTCCTCCTGACTCATATCGCCGTTTTTTTCTATACACTTCTCAAGGTAATACTGCAAGTAAGTTCGTGGATTGATATTATTCTGTTTACATGTTTGAATGATCGAATACATACAGGCGGACAATTCCCCGCCCCAAAGTGAATGGTTTCCAATATAATTGTTTCTTCCCAGAGCACATGGTCTTATTCCGTTTTCCATTTTATTATTATCCATCGGGATTTCGGGATTACCAACAAATATAATCAGTCCCTCCCAGTGATTTTTCATTGATATCATTGCTTTAAGTCTGGCTTCATGAACTTCATCTTCATCAGCCTTAATCTCAACGTTGATTTCTTTTCCCATGTCATGAATGGCTTCACGTAATCTCGAATCGTGTTCTAAAAACATATCACTTCCGGGAGGATGTTTTACTCTCTGATTATTAATTTTGTACAGTTCGGCGATTTTCAACAACCATTCCTCTGCCCATCTGAGCAGTCCGTGCTCTTCGGGATATTTTTTTTTAATGTCAGTGAAATCTCTTCTCACATGAGCCCAGCAATAGGCCAGAAGAACCAAACCCAAACCGGCCAACATTTTGTAGGCAGAATACCTGTCTACATTCAATATTTTCAATTTCTCCTCAGGAATTTCAACTGGTCCTTTTAGTTGTACTATATCGGTAATCCCCAGAAGAGTTTTCGCAGGAACAGAAGCGCTTCTTGTGCGGTCAAGAACGAAAATAGCAACATCTTCAGATTTGAATCCCCACATATACCATAATTTTTTCATGGCGTCACAAAGCATGTACCAGCGAGTTTCATCAGCGTGCCATCTTATTCCATTTTGCAATTCAATAATAAGTTCTTTATAAAGAGGCTCCAAATAGGTTCCAAATATTGTTTTCAAACCACCGAAAACAGTTCCTGGAATCATATTGACTTCGTGTTGCTGCATGTCGAAAATTTGACGCGGAATCGGTATATGCTGTTGATATTTATCGATAAGAATATCAATCCATACTTCCAACCCATATTTTCCCTGCTGAATGAGTTTAGCCGGCATGGGAGCTGTTATTATTTTGGGAACGCCAGGGGCGTAATTCGCAGGAGGAGTATATTTACGCCTGATAGTACGTTCCACGTACCATTCGACTTTTTTTCTGATCGTGTATGATACTTCATCCATGCCGTTCTGTTCCGTCCAATTCTCCGCCGGAATTCCATGAATGACTTCTCCCTCAGGCAGCCTAATAATTCTATCCACAATCTGCAGCCCTTTAGGAATTTTCCTTCCATTTCCTTTGTGGCCATCCTGACCTCCGGATTTTCTCTTTTCGTGTCATTGTCCTTCTCCGCTTCAGTCTTTTTTTCTTTCTCCCCAGCCGATTCGTCTTCCCCGGCATTAGTGATTTCTGATTCGCTGATTTCTTCAACTACAATAGAATTCCTATCCTCAACTTTGATATCTGACAATTTCAGTTTCTCACTCTTCAAACCAAAAAGCATAGATGCGAATTTATTCGCTTTACCACGTTCATTACTCAATTCTCGTTCCAGTTGCCGAATTCTTTTCTCCAGATCTTTATTCGCCTCTTTTTCACAATTCAATTCCCCTTTCTGCTGTTCAATCCGTCGCTTGAGTTTATTGAATTCATCCACGGCAGCATCAAAAATCTGACGGAATTGTTCGTTTTCCTTCTTCAGCTGCTCATTTTCTACTCTCAGTCGCGAAAGTTTGCATGTTTCCGGACATTTTCCGTAAGAATGATTATGTCTGATTGACCTTTGCGCTTTCGGCAACTGTTATTTCCCTTTGGTAAGATTTCTTTTTTTCAGACTCTCATAATTACACTGGCTGATTTCCTGCAGCAGGGCTTTAACTTTCCTATATCTCTCATTCATTTCTTTTGCCTCGCCGATTGATCCGGGCGGAAGATAAAGATTTTTAGTTCTACCTTCTTTTTTCGAACTGAGATAATAGCAGATATGTTTCTCTCCATTGTTACAGGTGCAGTTCTTTCCACATTTTGAGCGATACATGACAACTGAACCAATAATAATATCAAGGTTGCTCATCAGTTCCTTTTTTAATCTCTCTCTTTTTTTCATGTCTGATATAATTCCTTAATTTTTAATTAAATTGCACGTATTAATACACACAATAACGCCACCGAAAATTAAATCAATGAAAAATTCGTCTTTTTTATTATTTTTTCAGGGATGGCTAAGGTGGAAAGGCAGGAGAGAATTCTAAAGAATACTTTAGCCGATATGTACTCTTGATTTAAGAAAGAATGAAGGTAGTATAAATGGCAACGTGGATCACTGAATACGTACTTTGCTTGAGCTTTCTGTTTTTATAAGTGAAGACGATCTGTGCATTGTCAATGGATTGGATGCGATTATTGGAAATGGCGACCCGGTGAGTATAGCAGCCTAAATAGTCCAGAACTTGCCGGGGTCCGTCAAATGGACGTTTGGCGAACACGTTCCAATTCTTATCTGCGGCGCTTCGAATAAGGGTGTTAAAGGCATCCGGTTCCCGGTAGCGGGCAGTTTTCCCGTGGAACTCAATCTTGTTATTCCGATAAGCAAGGCGCAACTTATTCAGGTACCGTATCTTGAAGAGTTTGGCCATGGAATCGTTTCTGAAGAGATAATCTTCCCGAATTGGTTTGAAATGTTCTTGACAGCCAATAATTCCAGCCGGTACCAGAACGTGCAGGTGGAAATGGTCCATGAGCGTTTGTGACCAGCTATGAAGCGCCGCGATAAATCCGAGTTGTCCGTTGACGCGCCATTGAGGATCGACAGCAAGAATTTTGAGGGTGTGGTTAACCGCATGAAAGAGCATGTCAAGCATCCGCGATTTGTTGCAGAGAATAAGCGGATTCAATTCATGTGCGATGGTGAATGCCAGGTGGCAGTAACTAACCGGCAGCAATTCGGCCCGACGATCATTCAGCCATTTCTCTTTGACCATGTTTCGGCACTTGGGGCAGTGGCGATCTCGACACGAATTGTAGGCATTGTGCTCGTATCCACAGCGACAGCATCGGTATAGATGACCGCCGAGAGCAGATGTACGGCATTGCTCAATATGGCGCATGACATTTAAGTGTTCAGGCGGCAGGGGATGAATTTTTCGATACTGTTCACCGTAGAGCCGAAAGACATCGGCCAGTTCCGGAGATGGCGCTTCTGCAGTATAGTCCTCTGTCGCCTGTTTACAGGCGACAGACATGATTCGCGGTCTCCGGCGTCGAGTCCGAGTAAGTCAAGGGGACTTTTAATCTGTTTGATCCGGTTTTGGCTGACATGGATATACTTAGCAGTGGCACTTGCCCATTTATGCCCCATGAGCTTCTGAACGGTGGCCAAATCCCAGCCGTTTTCGATCATATGTGTAGCGAAACTGTGGCGTAAACAATGGACGCCGCAGCCGCATTTGATACCGGCTTTTCTCTGAGCTTTATAAAAAATCTGCTGGATAGAGGCTACAGGAATGGCATTATTTGGATCCCGTCCCGGAAAGAGCTGGATCAGGGGTTTACAGGCCCGGTAATACCGGATCAACTGGTTCACCAGGCTTTCGGGGAGTACGGTATAGCGGTCCTTGTTTCCCTTTCCCTGATCAACACGCAGAAGTCCGCGATCGCGTTCGATATCGCAAATTTTCAAGTGGGCGGCTTCTTCTGCGCGAACACCGGAACCGTATATGGTCATTAAAATGGTTTGATGCTTGATGTTGGAAGTGACTTTGATCAGGCGTTTGATCTGTTCCCGGCTTAAGGGCTTGGGCAGTCTTTTGAGAGTTTTACGACCGGGAATGAAAAAGTTTGAAACATCGCGTTTGAGCAGATTCCTGTAAAGATAGCTAATCCCGTACATATCCCGATGGCAGGTATTCCAGGATACGCAATCATTTTCCATTCGGTGTAGAAGAAAGTCCTGAATCATGGGGTTGGAGATTCGGCCTGGAGGAGCCTCTTTATAGTGCTCGACGAGGGCCTGAGCCGACTCAACATAGGCATCGACGGTTCGCTGGGAGTAGTTAGACCGTATTCGAAAAGGCAAATTGCTCAATTTTGGCCGTGCCATTTTGGCGCAATTTGTTGATTTTAATGTCGGTGAAACATGGGTCTGACATAATCGTTGCCGATTCGCCAGCTTTTCTGCGAGCAACTTGTCGTTAAGACCCAAAAATAATTATTTTTGAACACAGTACTCCCGGTTGAAGCCCTTTGGTGTTTTTTTTACTTCACTATTTTGTAGGGATCGTCCTAAGCCACTCGCCGCAGTTTTGCTTCAGCTTCTTTTTGACGGAGCTTACGAATATAGCCCATCCGACAAAAATTATACGCAATGACTTTCTCAAGCAATTCAGCGCGAACTTCCTCAAGACCGCGTCGTCGAAAACGCTTCAGGCCAAACACATATTTAAGTACAACCATGAGCGATTCAACAGCTGAACGATTGCGACGAGCCTCAAGATAGGCTGGACTATCCCAATCTGACTCGGGCGTAATCCGTTTCCCTTTTGAGCCGCTTATACTCACAGTGGCTACCCCTCTTTCTTTTGCGCCCTCTAAATTTGACTTTGATGAATAACCGTCATCAACGCTCACTAAAGAAGGCGCCGCCTTGGTGTTCTCAATGGCTAAATCAAGTACAGGGATAAATTCTTTCGCGTCGGCGGCATTCCCTTTGGGAACCTTACAAACAGGGATAAAACCATTGCCGCTTCGACCGAGTTGTGGTTTATATCCTATTTTCGCGGGCCGAGGATCTTTCTTTATATAAGCTGCATCTTCATCTGAAATGCTCAAAACCTTCTCCGCAGAAGGAAGATGGACATCATTCATTACCCGATTCTCCGAGTAAAAAAGAACATGATATCCATCTGCAAGATCCTCGTCTATTTGCTTAAAAATGGCATCGAGCATTTCTCGACGACTTGGCTTCATATCGAGTTTTGCGCTCCGTTCGTACGTATTCAGTGATCCACGTTGCCATTTATACTACCTTCATTCTTTCTTAAATCAAGAGTACATATCGGCTAAAGTATTCTTTAGAATTCTCTCCTGGCTTTCCACCTTAGCCATCCCTGGAAAAATAATAAAAAAGACGAATTTTTCATTGATTTAATTTTCGGCGGCATTATTGTGTGTATTAATACGTGCAATTTAATTAAAAATTAAGGAATTATATCAGATATGAAAAAAAGAGAGAGATTAAAAAAGGAACTGATGAGCAACCTTGATATTATTATTGGTTCAGTTGTCATGTATCGCTCAAAATGTGGAAAGAACTGCACCTGGAACAATGGGGAGAAACATATCTGCTATTATCTCAGTTCGAAAAAAGAAGGTAGAACTAAAAATCTTTATCTTCCGCCCGGATCAATCGGCGGGGCAAAAGAAATGAATGAGAGATATAGGAAAGTTAAAGCCCTGCTGCAGGAAATCAGCCAGTGTAATTATGAGAGTCTGAAAAAAAGAAATCTTACCAAAGGGAAATAACAGTTGCCGAAAGCACAAAGGTCAATCAGACATAATTATTCTTACGGAAAATGTCCGGAAACATGCAAACTTTCGCGACTGAGAGTAGAAAATGAGCAGCTGAAGAAGGAAAACGAACAATTCCGTCAGATTTTTGATGCTGCCGTGGATGAATTCAATAAACTCAAGCGACGGATTGAACAGCAGAAAGGGGAATTGAATTGTGAAAAAGAGGCGAATAAAGACCTGGAGAAAAGAATTCGGCAACTGGAACGAGAATTGAGTAATGAACGTGGTAAAGCGAATAAATTCGCATCTATGCTTTTTGGTTTGAAGAGTGAGAAACTGAAATTGTCAGATATCAAAGTTGAGGATAGGAATTCTATTGTAGTTGAAGAAATCAGCGAATCAGAAATCACTAATGCCGGGGAAGACGAATCGGCTGGGGAGAAAGAAAAAAAGACTGAAGCGGAGAAGGACAATGACACGGGAAAGAGAAAATCCGGAGGTCAGGATGGCCCCAAAGGAAATGGAAGGAAAATTCCTAAAGGGCTGCAGATTGTGGATAGAATTATTAGGCTGCCTGAGGGAGAAGTCATTCATGGAATTCCGGCGGAGAATTGGACGGAACAGAACGGCATGGATGAAGTATCATACACGATCAGAAAAAAAGTCGAATGGTACGTGGAACGTACTATCAGGCGTAAATATACTCCTCCTGCGAATTACGCCCCTGGCGTTCCCAAAATAATAACAGCTCCCATGCCGGCTAAACTCATTCAGCAGGGAAAATATGGGTTGGAAGTATGGATTGATATTCTTATCGATAAATATCAACAGCATATACCGATTCCGCGTCAAATTTTCGACATGCAGCAACACGAAGTCAATATGATTCCAGGAACTGTTTTCGGTGGTTTGAAAACAATATTTGGAACCTATTTGGAGCCTCTTTATAAAGAACTTATTATTGAATTGCAAAATGGAATAAGATGGCACGCTGATGAAACTCGCTGGTACATGCTTTGTGACGCCATGAAAAAATTATGGTATATGTGGGGATTCAAATCTGAAGATGTTGCTATTTCCGTTCTTGACGCCACAAGAAGCGCTTCTGTTCCTGCGAAAACTCTTCTGGGGATTACCGATATAGTACAACTAAAAGAACCAGTTGAAATTCCTGAGGAGAAATTGAAAATATTGAATGTAGACAGGTATTCTGCCTACAAAATGTTGGCCGGTTTGGGTTTGGTTCTTCTGGCCTATTGCTGGGCTCATGTGAGAAGAGATTTCACTGACATTAAAAAAAATATCCCGAAGAGCACGGACTGCTCAGATGGGCAGAGGAATGGTTGTTGAAAATCGCCGAACTGTACAAAATTAATAATCAGAGAGTAAAACATCCTCCCGGAAGTGATATGTTTTTAGAACACGATTCGAGATTACGTGAAGCCATTCATGACATGGGAAAAGAAATCAACGTTGAGATTAAGGCTGATGAAGATGAAGTTCATGAAGCCAGACTTAAAGCAATGATATCAATGAAAAATCACTGGGAGGGACTGATTATATTTGTTGGTAATCCCGAAATCCCGATGGATAATAATAAAATGGAAAACGGAATAAGACCCTGTGCTCTGGGAAGAAACAATTATATTGGAAACCATTCACTTTGGGGCGGGGAATTGTCCGCCTGTATGTATTCGATCATTCAAACATGTAAACAGAATAATATCAATCCACGAACTTACTTGCAGTATTACCTTGAGAAGTGTATAGAAAAAAACGGCGATATGAGTCAGGAGGAAATAAATTCAATGTGACCAGGGAAATTAAAAAATAATATCATCGTGAAAAACGATTTGACCTTGAAAAAATTCTGATTTTTTGTTTTCTTTATATTTCCTGCAAAAAACGATTCAGTAAGAAGAAATTAGGGTTGAGGGCAAAACGGGGA
>WLWD01005449.1_pt1 | contig 15691 bp, 8 predicted proteins | sample 6712731 | NCBI WGS metagenome assembly WLWD01 (sample SAMN12718690, study PRJNA576275) | sponge metagenome | isolation source: marine sponge | host: Mycale hentscheli | place: New Zealand: South Island, Marlborough, Capsize Point | collected 2014-11-01
AGTAAGTCACATTTGAAAGAAAAAACTAATGGATATAAGCTATTATTATATAAGCTCACTTGGTAAAGTATGCACTGGTGTAGAAGTTATAAGAGCTCAAAGTGGGGTGTCCAGACAGCGCCTCCTGGCAAACACCTGTTATTGAAGCATTTAACAGTGTAAAGTATATGCTCATACATTATAATACAATTGCAGTAAATATTAATCGTCGACTTATTATTTTTTAAGTTTGTTCTAGATATACATTTTGTAGAACTCTTCTTGGACTTTAGTGGAAAATTGAACTAAAAACTGGAATACAATATATTCCATAATTTCATATAATATGGTAAAGTAAAATAACATAGTTATGATTATGTATACACACATTGGTTTACTGTACACAGCTGGAATATTACAATGTACGGAAAGGGAATTCAAATGTGAAATACTCCATTCATGTTTGTCCCAAATTCTTATGCACTGGCAATTAACAGTCCGTAGAATTTTGGTTTCATTCTTGAAAGAGAAAAAAAATAGTATAACGATATTTGAATAAATGAATGAGTAGCAAAAAATGAACTGCACAAAAAATGGAATTGGAATGAAAAAGTGAAAGTGTTTCTTCATTGCCCGCTACCTTAATTCTGCGCGCTTTTATCTCACTGTCTCAATAATTGGCTACCACCTCTGGATGGTATTTAATGCAGCATAAATTCTGCTCTATTAACATCAGCACTAATACATCCCCTCTGGGTGTTGTTTGCATTGGGCATGCCTTGCAGGCTGATATTCTTGAGCATCTTTAAGATTTGTTGATTTGTTTCTCCCGCTGCAAATAATCATGAAGGAAACTAAGTCTTGCCTATTTTTTTCTATATTTAACAAGTAATTTGTGACACAATATGCTGTTAGCCATAGTTATCCCTCCACTCCTAATCCTTGCTCTCTGCACACTACAACTTTTCTGCCCTTCAGCCCAGTTTCTTGTATATTTACCTACTGTATAACTGTTTTAAACTGGCGTTTCAGTGTCTGCCCTGTTAGCCCCTATTAGTTAATACGTTTAATGTGACCCTGTTAGACCCTATTAACTGTACATGTTAATATGCGTGAATCCTGTGAGAAGATCTCAAGCATGGATGCCAAATAATAAGCATGATTAGTTATTGGCGAGGAAGCCAGCCAGATACTATTTGAGGTGGATAATGTAAAATCTGGTATACTTTATTGGGAGCAAGTATAGCGAGCGAGACACTTACAGGGGTAACACAATTGGAAATTTGTGATGTTTGTTTGTTATCGAGGCTGCGAAGCGGCAAGATACTATTATTACATAACAGGATATGTTATAATGTATGATGGTGTGTCCATTAAATGTGTGTGTGGGAGCCATTTAATAACATGGCTTTTTCAGCTTGACCTCAGTTTCTACTGATACTATCGTAGTCTTACTTTAACCTTAGACTCCAAATTGTGAGAAAATTCGTACGAAACACATTTTTTTCAACTCCCAAACAATTGCTGCGACTGGTTACTTGAAAACCCTTTACTAGACGTAATTTCATAACTTCATCATTTTTGGATGATGCCGCTTTTGTTGGTTCATCAGTAAAGAGCCAGAGGTAGTCAGAATGACTTAATATTAATACGAAGGAAACTACCACTACTTGGGGGAGATGACATAAGTACGTAATTAAAATAAATTACTAAAATAAGTCTGGGCATTTATGTTGTCAAGCTGAGACCTTGTTCAAGAACCACTGGTAATTGAGGTAGTCAGAATAGCTTAATTTTGATACTACAAGAGTTACCACTAATTAGGAAATTGAAGTATTGGAGTACTTCTGTATTTATTTGCTAAAATTAATGATCAGCTGCTCTATATTATTAGCATGAATTAAGCAAAAACAACTTATGTAACAATTCTGTAACCTAACTAGGCAGGCTTGCTTGTTTGTGCTCAAGCACACTACTAGTATACATATATAATAGAAGGATGTTACTATGCGTGTGCAAGCGGAACTCTTTTTCCCGGGAACTTGATAGCTACATAACATGAGGCATTCCTACAAACACCACTAATTTTAGGCTTGACCCCAGTTTCTACTATTCTACAGCATTAAGCAAGTCTCACTTTAAACTTAGGTTCAAAATTGTGAGATAATTCCAGTGAAAACTCTTGTTTTTCAAGGCACTAAATTTTAGAGCTGCTTAAATGCAGCTTATAGGTCATCAAGCATCAATGGTATTCAAAATGGCTTCTAAAGAAGCTACCTACTTGGGGAAGCTGAGATAAGTATATAATTCCATATTTGTTAGCTTAAATGACAAAATTTACTCTGGCCTTTCTTTTTTGTAACTGAGAGAGTGTTGTCAAGAGTGACTGTAAATTCAGATAGTCAGAATGGCTTAAATTTTATTCTAAAAAAGATACCACTACTGAAGAAAATAAGGTAAGAAAGTAATTTTGTATTTCTTTGCTGAAAATAATGGTTTAGTTTTTGCAGCTGAGGCTTGTTGTCAATAATTAACAGTAATTCAGATAGTCAAAATAGCTTAAATTTGATATTACAGAAGTTACCATAACTTGGTTAGCCAAAATTACAAATAAACATAAAATTGTTGTTGTATTTTGGGGGGGGGGTTGCTAAATGCCGCTTGTTGGTTGTCCAGTCCCACTGGTAGTCTGAATGGCTGAAAATTAATACTAAGGAAGCCACCATTATTAGGTGAAGCACAGGTAGTATGTAATTCCATATATATATTTTTAGAGCTGACAGATTGTTCACCAATACTGTTAGTTGAGGTAATCAGAACGGCTTAAATCGGATGCTACAGAAGTTGCCACTATTCAGGAAAAGTAAGAGAGAGATTATGTTTAGTAATGATCAACTGCTATTTACAGATTTGCATGAACTATAAGCTAATATAATATATTATGTAACAATACCTTTGTTTTATGTAACCTAACTAAGTAGGCTCGACATTTGTGCTCAAACACACCACTAGTTTATGTATATGTATGGACGTACGAGTGTCATTTGCACTTTTACCCTTGCATATTTTCGTGTTAGCTCGGTGTTCTATCCCGTCTTAAACTTCACTATGTAGAATCCTCATGTCTATGAATCATTACCTGTATCATGCTAAAAATTGAATTATTTACCATTTTGAATTCTTTGTGGTTCCATTAAAACTTAAAAAACTTACCGGAGTTCTATTTCTATTCGAGTTGGTGGCGGTAGTAAGCACTATTTGTCATAATGTCCTACGAAAATGTATTTAGTTGAAAATGCATTGGCTATTCGACTATCCATGAAAGTAAGTAAGTCTTGTGTATGTTTGTCCACTCATGTGAAAATATTGTGTGTTAGAGCTGCTACTTGACTAAAGATTATAACAAAGAAAATGTTATGTCACTTGTTTTGTTTCTTGCTTAATTTTCTATTTTTTATTTTTATTTTTTTCAATTCTAACGGTGGTGGCGAGTGGTTACTATGGCATTGAAACCACTTTACTGTATTTATGTAATTAAAAAACTCAACCATTTGTGGAGTATCTTGAATGTTAGAAGTTAAAATCAATCATATAACAGTAATGTAATTTTAGGCTCGCTTGTCATTGGTCTTTTTTAATACATATTATTTTTATAAGTGTTGATAGCTAGCCGTGCATTTCATCTTTTGTGCCATTTCCATCGACCAAGACAAATGGTAACTAAGTATTCAATTCAGAAATAATTAGTTATCACTAATGAAGTGAAAAGCATTAATTGAACTTAACCACTAGCTACTCAATAATACAATTATTAAATACAGTAGTCATCTTCATACAAAACATTTTCATTTTCAGACTAAGAGTTGAGGGTATTCACAAAATATCTCCTATATGGCCAGTTTGACAAGAAAGATGATTTATAATTCAACATTGATTTTGGTTGGAGACTGGTTCTGAATGTTGGTTACAGTTACAACTGTAGTAATTTTTTGGCTTTGAGTACAGTATGTCAAACTCTCACTAGCATCATACTTGATCTATATAAAATTCTTACGTTACAGTTAATTCTCCACAGGTATGTTATTAGCTAAATATATTTATCCAATATCCTTGTATAATATCAAGAAACTTTGGTCTTAGTTATAAACATTTCAATAGCCACAAATTCTTTGTCTTAAATGGTTATTTAGTTAAAGATGTTTCTTACTGAAAGTAATTCGCCATCACGTCTCCATCCTCTATCACCTTCAAGCAACGACACTGTTAATAGAGCAAAGAAATAGAGTGAGGGTCAAAGACAAGTTCGCAAAACAAACTTTGTACAATCAAAAAGTAATGATTTTTATTTGTTAACATTTTGGGAAATTACCTAGTTGTACAGAATTATTTTAATAAGAATGATTCAGTCAATCTCGGCTGAAATAATTGTAACTATTTTCATACTGTTTCTCCTTATATTTATTAGACAATGCATTTTCAATCGTATGCCAACATTTCTTAAAAGAATAGGTGCTAGTTTAATACCTATTATTGTTATACAAGTAATTGTGATAGTGGTTGGCATAATATCGAGAAACCAATATTATTCCTTCAGAGATGCATGTTTAATAGTCAATATTAGTTCCCTAGACAACCTCAATGCAACAATACCAGAGTTTTTATTACTTACTTTGTTACAAATTTGCTTGGCATTTAGTCAAGCATTATTTTACGTAGCAGTTTGGCAATTCATTTGAGTCCTCAATACATGAAAAGACTTTTTTTTGGACTTTATTATTTTTATTGAGGCAGTATTTTGATTGATATCCACATTGTTGTTATTTTTTTCTAACCAAAGCAGGAAAACAGTCCACTTTTAATGCTATTCCAGAGGATATTTAAATACGGGAATCTAGAAAAGACAGTATATATTATATATAATTCTATCATATATTTTTATCTGTCAGAGTCATTATTGGAACCCAATGTTATTCTTTTTTTACTATGGTGGCTGTGAGCTAGCATCCAGAAGGCATCATGGCTTATTTTTTAACATGTTAGCTTATATTTCAGTAGTAATAATGTCCTAATACGCTATATGAGTCTGTGAACACTAAGGGTATGTTTCCATCATCCAAGCATCTGATATTGCTTCTATATAATTATGCACTTCTATTTGAAGAAATTTTGAGGCAATCTATATTGAGATTTACTCTATAAATAAGCTATATAGAAAGACAATATAGCTGTTTAGTTTCAGTAATTGACACTGTCTTAGTTGAGGAATATAATAAATTTCAATTTCTTTATAATAATCATGTAAATACACAGTAAGATCAGTCAATTACAGTACATATGCATATGAAAATCAAATTACTTGAAAAAACTGGAACAATAGCTATATGTTTAAAATTCTGATTAGTCACATATACAGTTACAGTAAAGTTTCATCAATATTAATATTAAGATAACAGTATTATGAAATAAACCAAACGTTGATTTAATAGCAATTAGCAGTAATAAAGAAGAATAAAAAAACAAGAGGAGATCAACAAAAAGTAAAGGAAAAAGTAAAAAAATTTAGAGCAAGAAGAAGAAGAACACAAAAAAGAAGAAGAAAAGGATGGAAAAAAGATGAAACATAAAAAGTAGAAAAGATAAAAGAAAGAAAAAAAGAATGATGTGAACTAATAAGAAGTAGAGAAATTGAACTAGGATATGAACATAGAAGGAGGCAAGAAGAAGAAGTTGAAGAAGAAGAAAAAGATGGAGAAGTAGAAGAAGAAGAAGTAGAAGAAAATGAAGTGAAAAAATAAAAGACTAAGGTAAAGAGAAATGAGCAGAACAATAGATGAAACACTTAAACATGAAGAGCAAATAAGGAAATCATGAGAAGAAAAAGTAGAAAAATTAATAAGGAAAAGAATAAAAAGGCAAAAATATATAATATGTATAAAATAAAGAGGATATTGGCAAGAAGTTGAAACTTCGGGTTAAGTTTTAAATAGCATTAATGGTTGTTAGGATAACAAAATATGCTATTATTATAATTATTTCAGCCGAGAATGACTGAATCATTGAAAGAATAAATTAAGAGATCTTACAAGATTCGGACAAAGAGAATAGTGATAAAAAATGAAGAAGACCAAAAAAAAAAACACTATGAGGAATGAGGAGGCAAAATATTATAAAAGCAAACGCAAAAAAATTAGAAAAAAAATGACAAGAGAAAGAAGGAAAAAAAATGAGAAGAAAAAGTTAAAGAGAATAGGAAGAAAAAAGAGTAAGTCTAGAAAAGGAAAAGATGAAGAAAATGATAATTATAAAGAAGAAGAAAAAATTTGAAATGAAGAAAACATAAAAAATTAGGCAGAAAGAAGAGTAAAACAAAAGGAACAAATGAAAAAGAAGTAGAAAAATGAGAAAAAAACCACAGGAATTGAGATGGGAATAAGGAGGATAAGAAACAGAAAAACAAAAAGAGTAAGAGTATTAAAAAGAAGAAGAGATACAAGAAGAATGCAAAAAGATGATGAAAAAAAAAGAATGGAGGAAAAAGATAGAACAAATACCTGAAGAGCCAATGAAAATAAGAATGAGGACACAAAGAATAAAAAAAAACAAGAAAAAGAATAAAAGGAAGAAAAAATTAATGATGTACAATAATAAAAATAAGCAGAGTAAAAATAAAGAAATCAGAATTAAAAAAAGAAGGAGGAGGAGGAGAAATACAATGAAGGGAATGAGATGAATAGGAAGAATAGAAGAAGAAAAGGGAAATCAGAAGATGATGAAAACAGGAAGCAATGGAAGAAATACATAATGAAAAAGAAGAAGAAAAGAAGAGATATGAAAAGATAATGAGAATATACAAAGAAAAATATTGAAGAATAAAACAAGTTAAAATTAAAAAAAGTTGAAATAGAAGAAGTAGACAATAATAATGAGGTAGAAAAGAAATAGAAAAAATTGAAGAAAAATATTTAAAAGAAAAAAGGAGTGAATCTTTATTTAAGTTTAAAAGGTCCAACACTTTATGAGTAATAAAGAATATTTAAGAAAATGGATAAAAACAAGAAGAGAGAATAAATAATAAAGAACAATAACAAGAAGAAGAATAACAAGAAGAGCAATAACAAGAACAATAACAAGAAGAACAATAACAATAACAACAATAACAAGAACAACAAGAACAAGAACAACAATTACAAAAGGAACAATAACGTCTAGATAAGAGTAACTTTATTCATATAACCACATAGTCAGGTGTCAGTGAAACTTTCCTGAAGCTTGTGTTGGAAGTGGTTTTCTAGTATGTAGTTAGAATAATGGTTGTAGTAATTTTTTGGGCAGAAAATGGTTCACCCACACAAACTTTAAACTATTCTGTAGCACAATGAATATTCTACGGCATGTAATATAATTAAAATTTACTAACACAGGACCTTGCTGCTACACTCTGTGACATTGGCCAATTATAAGCTTGGAATGTTCATTATTATATCAGCCATGCAGATTGCAGATGTTTATAATTAGCTATAAAAGTGTGAGGGAGAGTTTGACTGCCGTTTTTGATCACACATCCTTGTAGAAGGCTGGAACAGGCAATGTTTAAGTTGGAAATACATCATGTAAATACGTCCTTCATGGTTTTAATTTTTATTATTTAAAAGTGAAGACTTTAATTTTAGTTTTAGTCGTGAGTTTTCAATGACGTATCGATGTTTTTTAGATTACTTAAGTACACCATTGTTTGGTTCTAATTATTTGTAATAATATCAATTATGCAATATGGGAGCAATGAGGGATGAGAATAATAGCAAAAAGTGCAATTTCTTAGCAATATTGACCAATTTTGAGATTTAAAGCATCAGATAATGATGTTCTGACTAAATGGTAACAGATAATAATATTGATTTGTTACTTGCGATTAGTTGGGCGGAACCCGACCTCTGCTGGGGAGAGGTCGGGTAACAAGCCTATACCCGGGTTTGTTCCCTGCTGCAACGTACGTTGCAGTCCAATCAGATTGAAGTGTGGTTAAATACTAAGGAAATTAGCTGACTCAGCAGAACAAACCCGGGTATAGGCTTGTTACCCGACCTCTCCCTTCAGAAGAGGTCGGGCTCCGCCCAACTAACTTGCGATGTGCTTTAGCAACACTCAACACTTTTCCCATTATTGTAGATATAGATACAGCAAAAAAACATACATTATTCTGTTCGTGACTCAACTATTTGACCACGGATATAATGGTAGGAATAATAATTTTGTTGAAGTGGGCGTATAAATTTAATAAACTGCTCTTTAACCCTTGCCGCCACTCGTTCTTAAAATGAATTCCTCTGAGCTAGTATGACCTAACTGTATCAAGCAACATTTAGTTCATGTGAGAAACAACCTAATTCAAAGAGTTACACATTCAAATTTGCTTGAAGAAACCAAAAAAAACACTGTTTGATAAAACCGCCGTTTAATCGCACACTAAGTTTAAATGGTTCTATTGTACCAGAGCTCTAGTAGATGAAGCACACTCCGTAGTATTCTCTAGGTAAATTACCATGGAAAAAATGGGTTATTACTAAGTAAAATAAACTGTGCTGCCTTAGGGCTGTAACAAACATGCATTATCCAAAATGATTAACTACTAACTAGACTAGAAAATGAAATGAGCAAAACCAAACTGGGGAGGTCTCTACTCTTGCGTCAGTGTTTAACAAATTGATAATAGAGTCTCAATTGTGAGAAGCTCGCTGCCTCCCCAATGAAGTATTTCAATCTAAACCTTTTAGTATACTTTTCTTTTTCAAAGCAGCACATCCCAAATTTTTACAAGCAACAAAATTATAAATCTGGCTAGAAAATTTTAATTATACGTACACCGACTATACAATAACAACTTTTACCGAGTCAGTAGTTCAAAACTAAAACAATACAACTGTAATACCCACCTTTTACTGCATGAAATGTATAAGTAACAAAAGGATCATCCTTAGCTACTACACTTTCCACTTCAAGATTAAATGTTACCGACGCCAACGCCACTAAGTGGGTGTGGCCACGCTAATCTGTATTGTAGCGCGCAGAACTGACTTTCAGCGCTCAGATCTAACTTTCAGCGGGCAGATCTACTGCTGAATTGTCACTAAGGGTGGAACTATATAGAACTTACTATGTCGATTTATTAGGTGCAAATATTTGATTTGTTCATGTGAGGGTTCATATGTATTTCTTCAACAGCTACTAATACTAGTATACTAGTGGTATGCTAGAGTACAAACGGTGAGCGAGATTACCTATGTTTGGCTACACAAAGCGACAGTGTTGTTATATGATTTATTTTAACTCCTACTATTCCAACTACTAAAAATATTTTTAGTTTTTTAATCACTTATATATGGTAAGAATTTTCAAAGCCATAATAACTACATACTCGCATTAATGCTCGAATGAAAAAACAAACAAATTAATATCAGGCGTTTCTAAAGAAGTACGGCACAGTTTGAACCTCACCCTATATTAAGACCTGCTTCCGCTGTAAGAAGCTGAACACCTGAGTAAAGGCAACAGATATATCTATTTGTTTATTAAGCATTTACTTGGTGCTATTGCTTAGGTTAAGCAATGGCTGTAAGGCACAGCACTTTCACACACTTTTTCACTGGACATACCAACACAAGATTAACCTGAAGTATTTCAAGCTAAATCTTTTGTATACATTTTGTTCATCCCCCAAACTTTAAGCAATTATATTATTAATCCGCTGTAAAACTTGAGTTTATAGTACACCGCCAATACATTTGTAATGTAACAATAGCAACTTTTACAGAGTCAATAGTTCCAAACAAAAACTATACAAATATCATAGAATTTCATTGTAAGACAACTTACCTCCCCACTACACGAAATATATGAGTATATATAAGTAACAAAAGGATCATTTTACGCTACGACACTACTTTCCCCTTCCAAGATAAAATATTACTGCCGCCAACGCCTCTAAGTGGGTGTGACAACATCTAACTTGTAGCGCATAGTTGTAACATTCAGCACTGCCTGCACGTGCACAGGCTCGAGCTGAATTGTCACCGGGGCAGAACTATATAGGACTTCAGTTAAACTGTATTAGAGTTGCAATTATTTGATTTGTTCACCTAAATGTTTCTTCAATAGTTACTAGCTAGTATTAATTTTGTCAGTGGCTGATTTAGGATTTTGTATAGGGTGAGTTCAAAATCTCAATATGCCAACTAGAGGCTAATTTTTTATATTTTATTAAAGCAGTAATAAACTAGCCCAGCACAGGTTCACTACTAAGGTTTTCTTTCACGCTTGATAACTGAACATTCAAGGCTTCACCCTCACTTTAGTAGCATTTTGATTTACTGCTTTAGTATTTCCATAGCTTATTGACCTTTAACCAATAGTTACTTCATCGTTTTGCTTACCGCTTATTGTTGCTACATCGGAATAATATATTGTGATCTATATTATGACATACAATGACTTCTTAAGAATCACAGATAAGAAAATAATTAAGAAAAAAATAGTAATTTGTCTAGTGGACACTGCATTTTAGTGGTAGCTACTAATTTGTTAGCTATACCTGTCCAAATTAAGTGGGACGTACGCTAGAGTTTCTGACCCCATGAAAACTTCCAAGCAAGTAATTAGTAAGTAGAACCTATCACGTGACTGTGTTAAGGACCGCGTAGAATGGGAACGCAGTAATACAGCTTAAAGTGGACTTCTATGTAACCGAAAGCTGGGCATGATTCATCACTGAAGTACTAATAAGACAATGCCGTACTGAAGTAGCTAATTATTATAATTATACTCCTGTTTGTTTTTTCGACATGAATTTTTTTATTTAAAACTAAAGTGTTTAGGACTCTTTTATTAAGGAGATGTTTCTAATATCAAAGCAGCATATTAAAAATTGGACATTTACTAAATCCTATAGTCAACATTTTAGAAATCCAGTATTTTCCGTGAAATGTTTATAAATTGTCGCTTACTACAATATTAAACTTAAAAGCTAATAGTTAATAAAAAAAAACAATCTAGCTAACTAACAAAATTACAAAACAAGAACAATCGTACTACTTTTTTCATAAGTTAAACTGCCTGTACAGTGTCCATTGGCAACCATAGCAAAAATCTTAATGTCACTTACCCTCTGCCATATGTAACGTAAGAGTATATATAAGTAACAAAAGGATCATCTTCCGTACTGTCACTTCTAAAATAAACGATACGTTCAACCAAACCAAATCATATCGCCACTAAGTGAGTGTGGCCGTCAAGCCTGGATGGTGTGTTCTGACTTTCAGCGAGGCCACGAGCACTACACCGGACGAATGAGACACTCTTTAGGTAACGCAACCTAAATATGTCGATTTTTAGTGCTTATATGATTCAATAGCAAAGTCTATCATCATGACAAGTATATAGTTTTGTTCTTCTTTCTTCTACCAAGGGTTCTTGTTTTACTACACTGGACAAGCTGCTATCTCCACAAATGAATGTTAACTAGCAGAATAGAGTCCAACACTTTGCCAGTTAGAGCTGATATTTATATCTTCTGCAGTGCTTATTATAGTTTATATGTTAACAAAATGTTAGGTTGTTGTGAGTTGTGGTTGTTGTTTTTTTTGTTGCTTTTTTGTAATGATTTCAGATACTACATCACACACTTTTATAAGAAAATAGTTTAAATACAAAAAACCTTTTGTTTGCCTTCTTGTCAAGATAATTAGGGACTGCTCAAAGTACAGTATAGGTGAGCTAGTTCAGCTATACAATAACAATGGTGCACAGGCTCGAGCTGAATTGTCACCGGGGCAGAACTATATAGGAGCTAGTTGACATCATACCATTATTCATATTCTCTAGTAAGCCTGATTTCGAATGTTCTTGCACACACTGTAGCTATCGTGGACAAAAGCAACAGCTTAAACTTTTTTAGAAACTTTGTGGATAAAATAGATAATATCTTAACTCACTCCCATTTATACTCAGTGAAGGATATCTACGATGAGGATGAGTGTTGCGCAGAATACAAGTGTTTAGAACAATCCGACAGTAAGTGATAAGTTATAAGTCAGGTATTACTAGCACAACCAAATTATATATATCAATATATAACATACTCCAAAGTAAATAAGAAATGAAATAAAGATGCTAAATGCAGGAATGTTTTTAGTGAGAAGAGATAACTAATGCAGGGAATTTAGCATCACAGTAATGTCAAATTGGAAGAATTTAGCAAATATAATAAAATAGGAAACTCTAGTCATTAAAATCTCAATTTGACTCTAGCTTGCTATTGTTTTTTTCTTCTTACTTTGTATATGGAGGATGTTATATATATTTATTCCACCCTAGATATCTTTACAATGATATCTCTAGGTTCATGACCATGAAATAATCATTATTTCATGCTGTACTGTCAAAGCTCATTACACTTGTGGTTATAAAAACCTCCAAACTTATCACTTTCCTGTTCTTTTTTTTACAGCTACCTTCCACTGGTGTAGCCTACTCAACTGAGTTAGAGCGGCAGCTAAAATATCAGCTGGGGGTGTTGGGTAGCCCTTACAGTCTACTTTACCTATGAGGAGTTACCTATCCTCTGGTACTAACTACAATTCGCAATACAATTCTAATTAATAAATATAACAACAAGTAATAATAATAACAATGATAATAATAACGACAATAATATTAATAGCTAATAATAATAACCATAACAATATTAACAATTATAATAATCATTATTATTACTACAAGGACTTGATGTTAGCATCAGTGTTTCAATAGTGTTTTCAGTAATTATTTTGTTCTTGGTAGAGAAATATGCTTCCATATTTCAACACTATAATTCAAAAGGAGACCGTTACAAGTTAGTATATGGTGTTATATCCTTTGCCATCAAACACAAAAAACCAATTAGGAGAAGTGCATTCACGTATTGTGATGATGAACGTCCATCTAGATTAGACTTTGCAAAACAAAGATATGGAGGACCATTCACAACAGAGCAAGTATAGAAGATGTAAAAGTCATGATAAATATTATAGTTAAAGTATTAATTGCTTTGGGTCCATATTTTTTGCTGGAATTAACAGGAAATACAGTACTGGCCCATTATATATCTTTTGATAGATTCTACAATTCTAATATTATACACAGAGCGATTTTACAAAATTCTATTATTTCTCCGCTCATTGTAACTATTTTCATACTGTTCTTCCTTACATTTTTTAGACAATGTATTTTCAAGCACATGCCAACATTTCTTAAAAGAATAGGTGCTAGTTTAATACCTATTATTATTATACAATTAATTGTGCTAGTGGTTGGCATAATATCAAGAAACCAATAATTATTCCTTCAGAGATGCATGTTTAATAGTCAATATCAGTTCCATAGACTACCTCAATGTAACAATACCAGAGTTTTTACTACCTACTTTGTTACAAATTTGCTTGGCATTTAGTCAAGTATTATTCTACATAGCAGTTTGGCAATTCATTTGCTCTCAGAGTCCTCGATACATGAAAGGACTTTTATTTGGACATTTTTATTTTATTAAAGCAGTATTTCGATTGATATCTTTGTTGTTATTTTCTTCTAACTATAGCAGGAAAACAATCCACTTTGGCTGTCATTTGATTATTTAATTCTCTATTTAGTTATTGGAGTTATCACTCTTATAATGTTTATGATAGCAGCTCACAGATATCGGTATCGTAAACGAGAAGATATTTGTAACGTGTACCAATTATGCTGAAAATTATTACACTAAATTATAACATGACGTAAAGATTAGAAATTACTAGGAATACTAACAATGTTGTGTTTATACTACGTTATAATGTATGCTAATTTGACACGAGTCAGTTATTAACGGTATTAGACTTCTGGAATTTGTTGAACAGATATATAACTACATGTTTATTTTAATCTTTCTGTGAACATACTGTTCGTGTCATTTCAATATTTTGCTAACGTATTTGTACTTGATACTTTTGACACATTTCTTCATGTTACATGCAATTATATTACATTTTATGATCATTTTTTTCTTTTTACAGGGTTAAATAAAAGTAGAAGTATGGAATTGTCTCCAAGTGGTATGATGCACTCTAATATAATATAGAATATTTGTGAATAATATCAGATTATCAGTTAATAGCATGCAGTAGCTTATTGGATTTTTTAAAGGAAATTTTTTGATGTGATAAGTGTTAGCATGATTTACTTTTTCAGTGAATCGACTTGCTGACAAAGACATTTGAAGTATTTCATACAATTTTTTTTAATTTCCTGAAGTTGTATACCCTCACGAAAATTTATGCAGCATGTTTCCTAATTAGAGAATGAACACTTGCTATCAAAATGTTCAGACTTACAAGCAGGCTATAATGAAATCTAAAAAGTGCTTAAAAGATGTCTTATTCATTGCCTACACATACAGACTATGCATCAAAGAGTGAATAAACAGTGTGGCATGAAAATAATCCTTGGAGAAAATATTTTTTGTCATTACTATTCCGAATAATTTAGTGTTAACACCAATGATAAATGGGAGCCTCAAGTTGAACTTCTAACATTATGATAAATTGTTGTTATGCACCAATGATGTGACTGATGTAGCAGCATGGATGCTTTAATTAAAGACTAGAACCAATCCTTATAACTACAACAGCTACTACTTCTTTGAATGAGCACTATATATTATAATCTATATATTTATATATCTAAGCTATGCATTGTTTTTTCACAATATCTTGCAAAGCTTGCAATATCCAAAGTCATTATCAGGATATTGCAACTGAAAACTCATCAGTACTCAATGTAACCAAGCTCAGATGACATAGAACAACTGTAATTGTTGTGGAAACTCATCGTACATAACTCATTATTTTGGGACTTATGGAGAGAAAACTCATTTTCTAGGACAACTTATGCAAAATATGTGTTAGAGCTACTACTTAACTGAAGATTATAACAAAGAAAATGTTATGTCACTTGTTTTGTTTCCAGTTGTAGGGAGCACTGTCACCTGAACAGAAAGCATTTAATTGTTTACATATTTTTCTATGGAAGTTCATCACTTCAACAATCTGTTTATTGTAGATCTCATGCCACTCAAACTTCTAGAACCTTCTATCTATTTTTAACCACTCACATTTACTATTTTCATGTATCAGGTGAGCCCTGAAGCTCTAGAGTATTTAAACTCTCACTCAGTGCTCACTCCCTTGTTCTCCTGTTTGCTATCATAACATTCGTGTCTCATTGATATTTACATTGTGAGCTAGCTTAAGCAGGGGACCTGGTGGCAGGTTTATCGAGTTGACTAGACTTGTGGGGTTATCTCTGTACTAAAGCCCTACACTAGTTATTTCTTTTTTTTATTCTAATCGTTGGGGTGAGTGGTTACTATGGCAACCATTTTTTTCACTGCCTGAAAAGTCATGTCCATTGACAACCATCGCAAGATTGTAAATTTGTGTATAATGTTTTCATAACCAGTTTGTTAATTGTTAACCTCAACAGTCTTGTACATTTTTGATTAACTCCAATTATCAATGCAGTTTACAGATTTGGTTATGGTTGTCAATGGACTCTTTTCAGGCTGTTTTAGTATCTTGAGTGTCAGAAGTTAAAATAAATCATATAACAATAGTGTAATTTTAGGCTCACTCGCCATTAAACACACCAC
>WLWD01005472.1_pt1 | contig 15679 bp, 8 predicted proteins | sample 6712731 | NCBI WGS metagenome assembly WLWD01 (sample SAMN12718690, study PRJNA576275) | sponge metagenome | isolation source: marine sponge | host: Mycale hentscheli | place: New Zealand: South Island, Marlborough, Capsize Point | collected 2014-11-01
CGTAGTATTAATGCTATGGAAGCTACTACTTCTCGAGGGAAGCTAAGATAAGTACGCAATTCCATATTTGTTAGCTAAATATGCAAAATTAACTCTGGCCTTTCTTTTTTGTAGCTAAGAGCTAGTCAACAGTGACTGGTAAATTCAAATAGTCAGATTGGCTCAAATTTGGTACTACAAAAGCTACCACTGCTCAAGAAAATGAGGTAAGAAAGTAAATTTGTATTTGTGTGCTAAAATTGATTGTCTTTTGTTTTTGTAGGTAAGAGCTTGTTGTCAAGAATTCAAGGTAATTCAGATGGTCAAAGTAACTTCAATTTGATACTACAGAAGTTATCAATACTCAAGAATGAGGTAAGTAGTAATTCCGTATTTGTTGGCTAAAATTACAAATAATAACACTGGTTTATTTTTTATCGTAGCTGAAAGCTTGTTCAAGAGTTACTGGTGATTGAGATTATCAGAATGGCAGATGTTTGATACTACAAAGTTACCATTAATCAGGTAAGAGAGTGATTTTGTATTGTTTTGCTGAATCCAAAATGTCATAACTGCTATTATAGTGTTTGCATGAAGTAAGCTAAAAATAGTAACATTTTATGTTACCTAGCTATCAGGCTCGCTCGCCATTTGTGCTCAAGCACACCACTAGTTTAGATATATGTATGGACGTATGTATGTCATTTTGTACTTTGACCCTCGCGTTTTTGTGTTAGTTATGTGGTCGACCCCTTCCCAAATTGCACTAAACAGAATCCTCTGGTTTATCGATCAGTACCCGTGTCACCCTAGAAATTGAATTGTTTACCGTTTTGAATTCTTTTGCGGGTGCAGTTAAAACTTGAAAACTTAAGGGACTTCCATTTCTATTCGAGTTAGTGGCGGTGGTAAGTCAATGCGCTCTTTGTGATGGTTATAAGCCTTGCGCAACAGTATTTACTTGAAAATACATTGTCCCTAGACTAAACCGCGAGGTAGTCTGTGTAGTTGCATTTCCAGTGTGTCAAAGCCTTGTGGGTGTTTACAACCACTACTTAGCTAAAGACTATCACAAAAAAACTTTTAACTCTAACGGTATGTTTTTGTTTGTTGTTTTTTTCTTTCCAACAGTTTTCAGGAGTTTGTTACTATGGCACTGTAAATCCTTTTACCGCCTGATGCTAAATTTTTACAACTGGACCTATTTTTCAAGTAGCTTCATGTTAGATCAAACTCACTTCATTAAAAGTGTATAGTCTAGGCTCGCTCGCCATTTGTGCTCAAGCGCACCACTAGTTTGTATATATGTTTGGACGTACGTATGTCATTTTGTACTTTGACCCTCGCGTTTTTGTGTTAGTTATTTGGTCGACCCCGTCCCAAATTGCACTAAACAGAATCCTCTGGTTTATCGATCAGTACCCGTATCACCCTAGAAATTGAATTGTTTACCGTTTTGAATTCTTTTGCGGGTGCAGTCAAACTTGAAAACTTAAGGGACTTCCATTTCTATTCGAGTTAGTGTCGGTGGTAAGTCAATGCGCTCTTTGTCATGGTTATAAGCCTTGCGCAACAGTATTTACTTGAAAATACATTGTCCACTAGACTACCGCTGGAAGTCGGTGTAAGGTCATTTCCAGTTGTGTGTCAACGCATTGTGGGTGTTCACCACTACTTAGCTAGAAAGCAATATCACAAAGAAAACTTTTAAATAACGTGTATTGTTTTGTTGTTGTTTTTTTTCTTCCAACAGTTGCAGAGAGTTGTTACTATGGCACTGAAATCTTTTACCCTGTATGCTAAATTTAAAAACTGGACCTTATTTTCAGTAGCTTCAGTGTTAGAAGTCAAAATCATTCATATAAAAGTAGTATAGTCTTTAGGCTCGCTCGCCATTTGTGCTCAAGCACATCACTAGTTTATGAAAGTATTGACCAAGTGTAGTTTGTTTTGCTGTACTGTACGCTATCACAGCAATGCGATCAATAAAAGAACCAACAGACAATGCTTCACCAGTATGGCCTTTAAACTCCAAAAATTGTTTGAATTACAAATATCTTTGTTGTTGGTGTTTTTGTGTACATGAAATTGTTTTGTAGTGGAGCTCGACGTCCAATGGCGTATGTTCCTTGTGGACACTCATAGATGTCTCCTACATGATCACAATCAGCACCACACACAACAAACAACATATTTTATTGTTGAACTAATATAATATTGGTATAAAGTACATCAAACAATATTATTTCTATTTTTTTATTATTATTATTGATGGGAAAAGTGGAATTTTTGGGGAAAAAATTTTTTTTTTTTTAAAAGTAATAGTAGAGGGCCTAAATATTATTCAATTTTCTCAATCAAAAAATGAGGGGAATCCCAAACTCTTGGTCTATTTAGTGATATATGGTTGCTATGGGGTTTTCCCAGCCAGCATCGAGTTAAAAAGATAAAACGGTAATGCACTATTCCGCGGTAGGAGATTAGATTTTTCCGCGCGCGTCCAAACAATTCGGGAACGAGAGGGTTAAACGGTGGACTACGATTATCCTGGACAAGACAATAATTTGTATTGCATTCAAATTCCTATACTAGTATACTAACACCTTCAATATATCTTAATATTGACTTCATAAAGTTATCTCTAATGTCACATTGTCCAGTGCAGGAATTACAGCTCCAAACCAGCTTTGTATACTGTATCAGCTAATTCAAAAGGGAAAGATGATTGCGGAAGCATTAGGGAAGTCCGATTTAAAGGATCAGTGGGATGGCTGGAAAAATGGAAGAAAAGGTTTTCCATTAAGTATTTTAAGATTTGTGGTGAATCAGGTGATGTCCAGGGGGTAACTATAGATTCCTGGAAAGAGCGTCTGCCAGAATTGGTCCGGGGCTATTCAAAGAATGATATTTGGAACATGGACGAGACAGGTTTGTTTTTTCGTGCTCTACCTGATCATGGCTTTGCCCATAAAAGTCATAGTTGCAAGGGAGGAAAGAAATCCAAGCAGAGGTTTACAATTGCTTTTTTTGTGTCTGCTTCAGCTGACATAAAGAAAAACCTGTTTTCATCTGGAAATCAGAAAATCCGCGGTGCTTGTGTGGCTTTGATAAATCTTCTTTACCTGTCACATACTACACCCAAATAAAGGCCTGGATGTCTGGAGAAATTCTTACTGATATCCTAACTAAACTTAATCGAAGATTGATCAAGTCTAATCGAAATATTCTATTATTGATGGATAATGCTGGTTGCCATCTTCAAGAGTTAGTGTCAAAATTTTCAAATATTAAAATAATCTTTTTCCCACCAAACACCTCATATTTGCAACCTCTGGACCTTGGAATTATTCCAAACTTTAAGGCTTATTATCGTAAACACTTTTTAACTTTTGTTTTATCAAAGATCGACTCTTGTGACCGTGCTACTGATGTGATTAAGTCTGTGAATGTTTTGGTTGCTCTTAGGTGGGTCGCCCTAGCATGGCAAGAAGTGAGCCCAGAAACTATTAGCAAGTGTTTCAAAAAGGCTGGTGTTCTCAACTATGAGCTTGATGTGGTCACTTTAGGTGCTACAGATGGTAGTGTTGACCCCTTTTCTGATATTGATGAGTTGCAGTGTCTGAACGAGCAAACTGGCTCAGAGAAATGCACTGCACGAGAATTCATTACTGGGGATGATGATCTCCCTATTTGTGCTGACATGGACAATGAGAATTGGGAGGAAACTTTTCTTAAAGAACTAACCAAAAATGAAGTTGAGAGTGCAATGGAGTGGAGGTAGATGATGAAGAAGATGAATGTGATGAAGCAGCTATAGTGGTTCCAAAATTGAAAACATACAAGGAAATAATAAATGTTTTGGAAGACGTTTACCAATTTTTGGAGTTTAAAGGCCATACTGGTGAAGCATTGTCTGTTGGTTCTTTTATTGATCGCATTGCTGTGATAGCGTACAGTACAGCAAAACAAACTACACTTGATCAATACTTTCATAAACTAGTGATGTGCTTGAGCACAAATGGCGAGCGAGCCTAAAGACTATACTACTTTTATATGAATGATTTTGACTTCTAACACTGAAGCTACTGAAAATAAGGTCCAGTTTTTAAATTTAGCATACAGGGTAAAAAGATTTCAGTGCCATAGTAACAACTCTCTGCAACTGCTTGGAAAGAAAAAAACAACAACAAAACAATACACGTTATTTAAAAGTTTTCTTTGTGATATTCTTTAGCTAAGTAGTGGTTGTAACACACAATGCTTTGACACAGCTGGAAATGCACCTACACTACTTCCCTTCGGCGTTAGTCTAGTGACAATGTATTTTCAAGTACATCCTGTTTGCGCAACGGCTTATAACCATTGACCAGAGAGCGCATTGACTTACCAACCGCCTTTAACGCGAATAGAAATGAAGTCCCTTAGTTTTTCAAGTTTTAACTGCACCCGAAAAGAATTCAAAACGGGAACAATCAATTTCTAGGTGACACGGGTCGATCGATAAACCAGAGGATTCCTTGTTTTAGTGCAGTGGGGAAGGGGTCGACCACATAACAACACAAAAAACGCGAGGGTCAAAGTACAAAATGCATACATACTTCATACATATATCTAAACTAGTGTGGTGGGTCTTGAAGCACAAATGGCGAGCGAGCCTAAGCTATACTACTTTTATATGAATGTTTGACTTCTAACACTGAAGCTACTGAAAATAAGGGTTCCAGTTTTTTAAATTTCGCAACGGTCAAAAATATTTCAGTGCCATAGTAACAACTCTCTGCAACTGCTTGGAATGGGAAAAAACAGAAACAAAACAATACACGTTATTTAAACGTTTTCTTTGTGATATTCTTTAGCTAAGTAGTGGTTGAAACACACAATGCTTTGACACAACTGGACATGCACCTACACAGACTTACCTTCGCGGTAGTCTAGTGGACAATGTATTTTCAAGTAAATACTGTTGCGCACGGCTTATAACCATGACAACGAGCGCATTGACTTACCACCGCCACTAACTCGAATAGAAATGGCGTCCCTTAATCTTTTTCAAGTTTTACCTGCACCGCACAGAATTCAACGGTAAACAATTTCAATTTCTAGGGTGACAGCGGGTACTGCATCGTAAACCAGAGGATTTCTGTTTAGTGCAATTTGTGAATGGGTCGACCACATAACTAACACAAAACGCGAGGGTCAAAGTACAAATGACATACAAAACGTCCTACATATTCTAAACATAGTGGTGTGTGCTTGAGCACAAATGGCAGAGCCGATTCCTGATAGCTAGGTACATAAAATGGTTACTATTTTTTTATCTACTTTTCCATGCCAACACTATACTAGATTTATGACATTTGATTTCCGCAAACAAATACAAATCACTCTCGTATACTGATTAATGGTAACTTTTGTAGTATCAAACATCACCATTTCTGATAATTCTCAATCACGCCAGTAACTCTGAAAACAAGTCTCCTCAGCTACGTATAAAATACACCAGTGGGTTATTTTTGTAATTTTAGCCAACAATTACGGGATTACTCTTACCCCCATCTTGAGTATGATAACTTCTGTATTATCAATTGAAGTTACTTTGACCATCTGATTACTACCTTGAATTCTGACAACAATCTCTTACCTACAAAAACAAAAGACAATCAATTTTAGCACACAAATACAAATTTACTTTCTTACCTCATTTTCTTGAGCAGTGGTAGCTTTTGTAGTACCAAATTTGAGCCAATCTGACTATTTGAATTTACCAGTCACTGTTGACTAGCTCTTAGCTAGAAAAAAGAAAGGCCAGAGTTAATTTTGCATATTTAGCTACAAATATTGAATTGCGTACTTATCTCAGTTTCCCTCGAGAAGTATAGTAGCTTCCATAGCATAATACTACGGCATTCTGACTACCAACAGCTCTTGACAACCAACAACCGGCACTTCGTATCCCCCCATAAAACGGCGAAGTTTTGAAATTAAGTCTGGAAAAGGGTCTTCAATGCCATAGTAACCTGTCGAATCAACTTCTTGTGTCTTGAAAACAAGCGTTTTAGCAGGAATTTTCTCATACTTTGGAGCTTAAGTATAAAGTAAGGTTTGCTTAATGCTGTAGTTTCAGAATAAACTGGAGTCAAGCCTAAATAGCCGTGTTTTTAGGAGAAAAACGTTCCCCGCGCGCGCATTTAAAGAGCATACGTACCATCCATACATACATACATATATACTAGTGGTGTGCTTGAGCACAAATGGCGAGCGAGCCTAAAGACTATACTATTTTTATATGAATGATTTTGACTTCTAACACTGAAGCTACTGATAAGGTCCAGTTTTTTAATTTAGCATACAGGGTAAAGGGATTTCAGTGCTACTGCTTGAATTGAAGGAAAAAAACAACAACAAAACAATACACGTTATTTAAAAGTTTTCTTTGTGATATTCTTTAGCTAAGTAGTGGTTGTAACACATTGCTTTGACACAACTGGACATGCACCTACACAGACTTACCTTCGCAGTAGTCTAGTGGACAATGTATTTTCAAGTAAATACTGTTGCGCACGGCTTATAACCATGACAAAGAGTGCATTGACTTACCACCGCCACTAACTCGAATAGAAATGGAAGTCCCTTAAGTTTTCAAGTTTTAACTGCACCCGCAAAAGAATTCATAACGGTAAAACAATTCAATTTCTAGTGTGATACGGGTACTGATCGATAAACCAGAGGATTCTGTTTAGTGCAATTTGGGACGGGGTCGAACACGTAACTAACACAAAAACGCGAGGGTCAAAGTACAAAATGACATACATACGTCCATACATATATACAAATAAATAAATAAATAAATAAACATCCCCGATTTTCGATTGTGTTACCCCTGTAAGTGTCTCGCTCGCTACGCTCGCTCGCCAATAAACTTTTTGGTTGAAACTTAGTTGATTCTCCGTGCTCGTTAATTGAAAAATACCGGAACTGTAAACGCTTTACCTAACTTACGTAATTAGAAGCGCGGGCGAAATTTTTTGACGTACGCATACATACCTACATATATATATATATATATCTGAAATCTCAATTGAACACGACTGATAGTCAGCTTCGCTCGCTTCGCTCGCTCGCTGAATAATATTGTATAGCTAAGAGCATGCAGTTGTATCATCCGCAAAAATGTTTTTATTAAACTTTATTTGAATTATAACTTTGCTGATATGTTTCTATTACTCGGATTATAAAATCAAACTCCCAACAGAGAACAATCTCTGAACAAAGGACAATTGCTGCTGCACGAAAGTGTTTTCTCGTCGGACTCGACTGTATTTGTTCAGTTCAAAGTAGAAAATAATAAGAAACAGACTGAAGTGACTTAGACAGAGGGCATGATGTTTATTTTTATGATGAAATGTTTTCAATTTCAATGGTACAATTAAAAATGAATTTACCACCAAAAAAATACTGATAACAATTGATATAGCTATGAGTAACAATAATAACAACAATAATAATAACAATAACAACACCAATAATAATAATCATTTCAGTTTAAATTTTAATTATGTATTTGCTTTTGTTGTTACTAAATAAATTAAGTTATAGTTAAAGCATGAGCGCTTAGTTTCTAGTCGATTTATTGCACGACAGCCCGAGGGCTGAGTGCGATAAATCTACTAGAAACTAATGCGCTTGCTTTAACTATTTTAAATACCGTTGCCACTCGCAGTTACCTTACAAACTGTCCTTTGTTTAGCTATGGCCGTGTCTAGTGACTATTTCAGTGAAGACATAGTAGATTTTGTGAGCGCCTGAGTTCAACCCTGGGGCAGTTAAAATACCAAGTGTTATTGCACACTTGCCAAGTTATTACACCTGACAACAATATAGCAACGGTATTTAAGTTCAGTTGTTACTTTTTATTGGATTGCTTTTCACATAGGAGATAAAATGGTGTTGGTAAATCCCTTAAACTTGAAGCTAACTTGAAGTTATATTATCGAATAAATATTCTTATTTAGTCAGAACCAGAAGCTACAGTGACAACAACCAGATATACATAGTTTAATGATAGAGGGCAAATAATAATATATTTATTGATGCATCAGAAGTACTTACATGCTGCTGAAAGTATTGCTAATTAAAGTACAGTTCATTTAGGTATTCTGGGACTATTAAAAATAAAAATTGAAGTATTAAAAAGAATATTGAAAAAAAAAAAGCATTTTAAGACATTTTTAGAGCTAATTTTAAGGTGTCTGCAGTTGAGCTAAGTTCTAAGTTTATAAGTAACTTTATCAATCCATCCCAAGTTGGTGGATAACGAGGAGACCCATTCTTTATCCAGTCCATTAGTACATCTCGACAACACCGCCTGACTTTTCCCCGACGCTCGCTATCAATACCTTGTAAGCGAGCTGGAGTTAGTTCCAGTAAATCTCCAACTTCCTCCCACTTAACACTCATCTCATCTTTCACCCTGAGAGTCTGTGGCTGGCCATCTTTGTCTGTCCACTCTAGCAATGTTAAATGGCTTAAAGAAAATTCAAGACCTGAAAATTATAACGAATAATGAAGAGCACTTAAACCACTAACTTCTAGCCAGTTACCTGGTGTAGTAGCAGCTGCAGAATATCTTGGACAATGAGGCACCTCAACGGGACTGTCGTTGCTGGATGCATGCTGGCATGGAAATCCATCCTCTGAAGTGGCAATTCCTCTGGATGCTCTACCTATGATAATTGCAATATATAAAGGAAATGAATGAAGGATGCTGGGCTAGCTACAAATAAATTAATCAAAGTATTATATATTATAAAGGAATGGGATTATTAGCATCACTTCCAACTGTCTCAGAGAATTTCTTTGCTTTATATTATAGCCTTAAGGGTTTTTCTTAGTGCTAGCATGTACTTTTCTTGCTGTCTCTACTTTGTGATGACCAAAGCAATGCTGGTATATCCATTTTTTTAGCAATTCTCTGCAAAAGCCAATTTAGCCAAACATTTTAAAGCTGACCACACCACCCTGACAGGAAGTAAACAAATACATTAATTACATTCCCATAGAACAAAACATTGTATGGATGGTGACCAGACGCTTCCCTCCACCGCTCGGTCGGTAAAGGGTCTGGCTCGTGAGACTACAGCTAATAGTTACTTATATATTGAAACAAATAAATCAACAAACACAATACAACACAGAGTGACATACATTTGACATCCTTTGAGGATGTCTTGTCAGGCGTAAAATTGACATCACCTAAGGAAGCATTCTGAGACGGAGTTTCTTCACTACTGGTGCCAACTGAAGGTTTTGAATGAGTAGAGAATTCTAAAGAAGAACACAGAATATAATTATAATAATAAAATATTCGATTTTTTAAACATTACCTACCTTCATTAAACCAAAGCATTCCAGGTTCTGAGGGAGCTATTCGTATATTGTGAGCACTGCAGTGCATAGCCCACGATGTAAGTTCTAATTTGACCTCATGCAATTCACAATAATTCTCAAGGTGACATTTCAGACTGAAATAAGGCTCCACTTTGCCATAGTCATAGTGCAACTTATTTAGAGATAATTGAAGACAGGTATCGAATGTTTGCCGAAGTTTACTACAAACTTCACTCGGTGAAATTGTTCTTGGAAGAGCAAACTCATTTGGAGGGTAATTCTCAAGAACAGCACTGACTTCAAGGTGAGAGAGATGACTTCTGAGGCAAATTTGGTCCACATCTTCTGAAGATTTCACCCGCAAAGACACTTGATCTTGGTAAATTTGGTTTTCTAACAAATGAAATGTTAGAGTCTGATCTCCTTCAGGATTCAATAAGTAAGAAATGAGCATACCAAACAATCCTTGAGGACAGTGACCAAGTTTGAAAGTGATAGCAAGAGGAGCAATAACAGTGTCGATTGTATCTGATGGAGACTTTTCAACATGATTCAGAACTGAAGGAATGAAATATTTGAGCACTCCCTTCTTGTCGGTAATAGAAACAGCTACACGAAGGTGAAGAAGAAACTTGAGAAACTGGTCTGGTGTGATTTTGTCCTTCTCACTCAAAAGATTTTTAAAAACAGAAGCTTCTAAAATTCCTCTCTTGCAGAAACTGTCTTGCTGATTCTTTGGTATAGATCCAGATGACGAGAAAGTTTCCAGTATAAGTTCAGTGACTTTGTTAAAGAGAACTTGAGGCTCTTTAATAATGACATCTGATAGACCTTCAATGTCATAGTGCTGGATAATACCTACTCTGAAATGAAGGAAACCAAGAAGTAACCCCATCTCTTCTTCCTCAATATAAAACTTGGCTGCCAATTTCTTGCAATGATCCATCGATAAGACTGTCTCGTGAATACTGTGTAGTTCCAGACAGAAGAGAAGGTAACTCACAGGATATTCAATCAAAAACTCATCTCTATCGTGAATGAATTTGTTGATATCAGAGCGAAGCGTCTGAAACTGCTTGTCTTCACTGCTGGTATTGTCTACCTTATACATGACGGTGTTCAAAGGACCATTAGAATAACGAACAAATCGGAAAAAATTTCTCTCACAAATCATTTTGTGAAGCATTAGATTGATGCTATCAAGAACTGATTGAGCTTCTGAAGTGATTCTGTCAATATGTGTACCTACTATAAAGACAATAGGCTCGTGACACACTGAGGAAACCTTCTCAAGCACACCTTCTTCAGTAGTCTGTATGGCAGAAACACTGGTAAGGAATTGAATGAGAGCATCCATTGTAGAAATAGAGGACTGATACTGGTTGATAATTTCTCCATTGGCTGATCTGTACTGAATAATGTTCTTTGTATGAATGTCAATGTCAGTTCTCATGACAAAGATAAAAATAGAAGGACCAAAAATCAGAAGAGAAAGGCTCTCTTGAAATTCCACCTGTCCGCCTGTATCTCTGATGTAAAGAGAATTTTTGGTTTGCAAATCTACAATATTCTTGATCTGGTGTCTTTCAAGGACTTCTTTCACATGGTGCTCGATGTCAGACACTGGCTGGTCTTGCTTGGATGCACATGCTCTGTGAAGACGTAGTCGTGGACTACCGTTGCTTCTCTGTGGAATGAACACCTTGCAACTGTCTAACTGAGAAACCACAGACTCATCAAAGTCAGTGACTTTCCATGTGTTGTCTTCACAGGTGAAAGCTGAAGTATGTGTGGAGGAGGGGCCTATTTGAACCATGATTTTTTCTTCACACATGCCAGTAGAGGAATAGTACACACGAAGTGGCTTGTTCAGGAGACGATCCAACAACGATGTCTTGCCAGATCCAGGGAGTCCTTTCAGTAGAATATTGGCTATCTTTCTGCTGATTCTTTGTTTATTAAATATTGCTGATGTCACCTCATCAGTGAACTTGTCCTTCTCAGGAATTACTTTATCTAATAATCAAACATGAACAAATATCTAAATCTCAATCTAAATGCATTAACAATATTTAATTATAAGACATACTTAATTCTAAAAAAAGCATATTTGGAGATATAATAGCATGAAAAACTGCTAAACTTGGGGTGATTTAATTATAAGACATACTTAATTCTAAAAAAAGCATATTTGGAGATATATTAGCATGAAAAACTGCTAAACTTGGGGTTAACAGCACAAGTGGTGCAAGACAAGGCGAAGCTAAGTGAAATTTCTCGCTGCAAAAGAGCTATTAATTCGTTTTCATGTTGTGTACTATAGCCAAAAATAATTATATATTATAAACCTTCCGCGTACATGCACGAGAGGGCACCTGTCTGTTTGTTCATCTATCATGCTATGAGTTTGGAGATTACTGATAATGAAGAGTTAATTTCAGAGCTTGAAATATCTTTGGGCCATGGACAACATCTGGTTAATTTTGTCAAATGATCTGACGCAGTATACGTAAGCCAAGTAGCTATGTCAGGGCCCAGTTGCTCTCAGCTATCCAGCGCTTGACCACAGTCACTGTCAGTGCTCTTCTTTTTGTTGGAATGGTTGACCTTTCCGCTTCTGAACTGAAGCTAGAACTATTGCCAATGCTAGGCTGCCGCTCAGGATTAAATCTCCCTGCCATAGAAATTTAGTAGAATTGTTGAAGTGTTCAGTGTGTATAAAGTTTCAAAGACAAGCTTTGCTGCATGAGAAACTTCAATCCTGGCTTTATTAATGGTTCAAGACATTTAGAGCTTCCAGCTACAAGGATCACACGCCCAGTGACATGCACGATGTTGCTATTGAAAAAGAATCTTCATCGTCAGTCTTGTACTCGCTCTGAACATCAAAACTTTTCATGCTCTTGATTCTAGAACAGATGCTCTTTTAAGTACGGGCCTTTACCATAAAAAATGATTATTTTTAATTTTTGACTTTATTTAATTTATATATTTATTCTGTAGGTTGAAGCTTTCTGAAGCAGTGTCCAAAGTTTCAAGCCAGTTGGACATTTTTTATTCATTTATAATTTTTTTGCCATCCCTACTTACAGTACTCGCACTGCCCGGGAAGAATCTAATTTTACAGTAGGCGCCCAAAAAAAGTTTCGAATTCCATCCCGTAGAACGCCCGTGGAATGGTAGTCTTTTTACCATATTTTTTATCGTTGCGTTCCGTACCGTTTTGACTAAACGGCCGACACCGTTTACTAAAACGGTGAAGCATTTCCGTCGATTTACAGATATTTTCTAGCTAGAAACTCTTCTTATAGCTATATCAGCAAGCTAAGGCCTTATATCGACATTAAAACGCTACGGGGATAGTGAAAAAAAGCTCGTACAAAATTTTCACTTGCTTCAATAAAGTTGCAGACCGAAATTCCGATGGGCACAGAGCTATAACGAGGTCCGCACTTCGTAGATCTTCTGTTAACTACCGATGGACCTCCAGTAGTAAAAAATCTAAGCCGGAGAAGGCCCTAACTTCGAGAAAACGTCGATACTGTGCGGTGGTCGAACTAACAATTCTCCGCGAGACAACTTCGAATAGGACGGCTTCAAATTTTTTTAACCCGAAAAGCTCCGCCTCTGGAGCCTATAAACAAAAAATCGGAACGTTTTATTAGATAAACGATTTTTTTATATTTCTTTGAGCGAGACATACGGTGAACGAGAAAGATTAAAACGGTAATGCGCTCGAATGGAACGGCCGTTTTTTAACAAACGGCGTACCGGTTTTTCCCCGTTTTTTAATCGTGCAACGGCCGTTCTACGGAACGGAATTCGGAATTTTTCGGTGTATCCTACTGTAGTTTTACTGCTACTGTTTGTACAGCATGTCTTCACCATTTCTTTGTTTAAAACTATACCTCATTATAGTTCAAAATAAAGCACACAGAAAGAGCTATACAACCACGTAAACTGCACTCCAATAGGGCCAGGTGTGAGTGACTGCATTTTAAAAATAAACTTCGCATGCGTGTTATACAGTTGTCTCCTAAATTTCCAGTCCTAACCGGTGTTATTGGAGGCATTAGGAAGCATCCCTGAAGCTTTCACAGAACCCTGTTGTGAGAGAAGGCTACAGTGGAATCTAACACTTGGACAGGAGGCTACCCTACCTTCAGTTAGCAAGCTAAAATTAATGGTGGCTCATTAGAATTTTTTTTTTGGGCGCTCTACCACTGTATTGCATCGTAGAGGTAGTGAATCCTCTCCTGAACTTCCAAACAGTACTTCAAGATCTGCCAGAATAGGCAACCTAAATATGATTTGCTATATTGGGCAGTTTAATAGTGTTCTTAGAGCTGCTTCATCTCTAACCTGGGTATTCCCTGACAGCTTTAGAAACAACAGTGTTTGGCAGTGGCTGGCTTCTTGTGTAACTACAGTAGCCAATGGTTCCACCGCAGTTTCACAAAGGAGAGCTACTGAAGTTACTGCTTATGCACCAGAGTTGCTCTTAGAAGATGAAAACTTAGTACTAAATGTGTCGAAAAGAATAGCAAACTTAGTGTCAACGATAGTCAGAGTGCTTTTATGAGGCAAAGATGAGGTACAATGCTCTCAAAATATGAGCTTAGTACAATGTACAGTAGCTTCTACATTCATAATATCTGTATATTACAGCACTTGTGTAGGGTCCTTCTGTTTTAAGCATTATCAGCAGGAATAACTTGTGTTGTAGTTTACCGCAATTACAGTGGTCCCTCTTCTGACCAACAACCACTCCATTTATAAGACCAGTTTTACCTGCACGGACTGCGTCTGCAGTCTTTCTCACCTCTGTCCAGCGACCACCCTTCTAACGCGACCAACGACCGGTGTAGAGGCTTAAATTAACGACCATTTGCTGACATCAGCAATTTTTCTGACCCTCTGCGCAAACGCAGGTACAGTAGACCCTCGCATATCAGGCCTCAATTGTAGCAGTCCAACTGCTGTCTTTATCTCCCAATCTAGGTCTAGCACTTCTGAGGCTGCTCTGTGGGTGGTAAGTTGTACTGTAGCTATGATAAACTTCATTACAGCTGATCTGTAGTTACAATTGACTGAGCTTAGCTCCAGTCCAGACCAGAGCAGCTACTTTAACTGAATTATAGGCTATTATATATATGCTTGACAAATGCTTGCTGTGGTAAAAAAATGGAAGAACTTTTAGGTCTGCTTCATAACTAGCCAAAGGCCAGAATAACTGATCCACCAGGTCATCTAATTCATCACTCTGTTTCTTGCACTAAGCGGCGAGTGACGCAGGAGAGTACTCCCACATCAGCACTACTGTTGAAGCAGATAAGAGATTTAGCTGTCATCAAGAGAAATGCAAGTTTAAAGCAAATGACTTTAAAATCATTCCTTATTAATAATTTCATTCACATAAATCATCAAAAAAGCCATGGCACATTTAAGTGACCTTCAAGACTTTGCCCTTGGACAAGAATCTGCTTGAAAGCAAAGACATTGTTGCAGGAATGATATGTGATACTAGAAACATGAAGCAAACTAAACTTACTGATTATTTACATCCATTGCAATTTTCAATAGTTAATACTGATAACCAGATGAATTCTTAAATAATTATAACAAATTGTTAATTAATGGTACCATACTTCTCTGGCATGACTAAGAGTAGAATTTTCTGTCCCCCCCTGATGAAAGACCACTCCTCCTGAAAGACCACTTAATCTGTAAGCATAGGGTGGTCACTCAAGAGAGGGACCACTGTATCTCAATAGTGAAACTGTCAATCTTCTAAAAATTATAACTTGTTCTCCATATTTTTTAGTGATGTTTATATCATCTGAAAACTCTTTTCTACACTTTAATGTGAACAATTCACTTTGTAAATAAATATTTGGTTCAGTCGTTCATGTTTTTCCAAATTTTCATAAAAAAACTGCCATTCTTTCATTTCCATGGTTCAGTTCCAGATGGCTGCTAGCAAGAGTCAGTCCCAACAAACCTGAAATACTTTGTGTCGATGCTGCTCAATGGAACAAACTTGACTGATCAAGATTCGGCTGATTCTCAAAGCAGCTTAACTATATCTCAAGTCATTGTGTTCAACAGAAAGAGAGGATCAGCTGTAGCCAATCATTCACGACATTCCCTTGATCATGAGTCACCTTTGCCTTTGTACATCAAGATGAATCTACATACCCAAACTAGATCTAAGAAATTAATAACACAACTACATCAGTTGGGTCTTAGTGTGAGCGCTACAATAGAATCCTTCAGCTTGAGAACCAACTGGCAACATCTATATGTGACGCCA
>WLWD01003086.1_pt1 | contig 15664 bp, 13 predicted proteins | sample 6712731 | NCBI WGS metagenome assembly WLWD01 (sample SAMN12718690, study PRJNA576275) | sponge metagenome | isolation source: marine sponge | host: Mycale hentscheli | place: New Zealand: South Island, Marlborough, Capsize Point | collected 2014-11-01
ACTATCGTCCTCTGATCGCCGAGACATTCACACTCAATCCTGAAACGTTCGAAGGGACTTGCTACAAAGCTTCGGGATGGATCCCCCTGGGGTTCAGTGCGGGAAATCAGCGTCACTATGCCGATTACTACCAAAGCAATGATCATCCCAAGAAACTTTGGGTCAAAGAGTTCACTCCCCAGGCTTGCCTGAAGGCATGCCAGACCCTCTTAGGCCCTCAGCAAATGAAGGGTAAAGTCCCGACTCCAAACGGAGTGATGCCCCTGCCAGCTTCAATGCGACGAAGCTTGTTTGAAGTCTTCCGCCACGCGCCTGACCCCAGAGCCAAGAATAATCACTTCCGCATTGGTTCGGTGCTCTGCATCGTGGCTATGGCCCTGCTTTCAGGGGCACGCCAGATCACCGAAGTGGCTCGCTTTGCTCAACGCTTACACCCTCGACAGCGTTCGCAGCTGGGCTTGCCACGTAAGAAAGGCAGTCCGGGTTTTTACCAAGTTCCCAGCTACAGCGTCTTCTATCAAGTGCTCACCCGTTTGGACCCTGAGGCCTTTGCCCAGACCTTGAACCAATGGCTGGCTGAGCATCAAGATCGACTCCCCAGAGCCCTGGCGATGGATGGAAAGATGATCCGGGATATCGTCGGCATGGTCAGCTTGGTCCAGACCGAAGATGGTGCGCCGGTGGCTCTGGCCATCATGGATCAGAAAGAAGGCACGAAAAGGTGCGAACTCCAAGCAGCGAAAACGCTCCTGGCTCAAGTCCCCAATCTGGAGAACCAAACGATCACCGCTGATCCCCTCCATTGCCAGCGTGACCAGGCCCGCACGATCGTTGAAAAAGGCGGAGATTACCTGCTTCAGATCAAAGGCAACCAAGAAAATCTCCACAAACTGGCTCGGCAAGAGGTCCTGGCCTCCCCCCTTTACCCAAACCAGTATAGGGCACGGCAGAATCGAAGAGAGAACCGTCACCTTGTGTCCCGCACTTCCCATGGCGACGGGGTTCGCCTTCAGTAAAACCATCGTCAACATCCAAAGCCGTCGCACCGAAAAACGGAGTGGCAAGACCAGCCTAGAAACGCGCTACTACCTCAGCAGTCAAGAGGCCGGTGCGCGAACCCCGGAAGAGTGGATCAATCTCACTCGCAGCCACTGGGCTGGAGTAGAGAACCGCAACCACTGGCGTCGCGATGCCACGCAGGGGGAAGATCGGACGCGACTCAACAACACCCATGCGCTTATCAATTTAGCCCTGCTGAGAAGTGTCAACCTCAAGCTCCTCTCGGACTGGGGCGAAGAGGACTCGTTGCCCGCTCAAATGGAACGCCTCGCCACCAATCCATCACTCTCCCTAGACCTCATCAGGAAAAAGTGAGCCTCAAAAAAACAAAACCTGCACCCGCTACTTGCCGGGCGTTTTACGATGCCTCAGCGGTTGCTGGCATCCCCGATTGGGGCCCGCCCATCCATCGAACCAACGTTTCCATGGGCCCCCACGTCTAGCGGCGGGAATGCCTCGGATAAAAAGATTGCCACGCCACTAACCAAACCCTTCGCTGTCTTTAGTGGATGTCAAAAAACGGTCTACGCGGTCGGAGATATCACTCACCGTTGTAGATCTTGAACAAACTCCGCCCCCGGGAAGTGTGCCCGATCATCTCGAACTTACTCAGATTAGCTTTCTTCCGAACGTACTCAGCGAACTCTTCTGGTTCGAAATTCCGATAGGACTCCTTCATTATCGCATCTTCTGGCAAATGCGTTTCCAAGAAAATGCAGGAAGTCGAAATGGCACTCAATTGTTCCTCTAGTCGCGCCATTAGGGCTTCGGACTGAATAAAATGGTGGAATATATTGAGGGCCAAAATCACATCAAAGTGCCTGCTACATTTCCATTCGAGGAAAGAGCTTTGAACAATTTCAAAATCGAGATGCTCTGCCTCCCTCAGTTTCTTCATGAAGTAAGCATGTCTCGGATGATGCTCCACAGCCGTGCAATCATAGCCCCGATTTCCAAAGTAGAGGTCAAAATATCCAATATACGCACCGATATCTAAAATCGTTTTGGCCGTCGGAGGCATGTGATTCAAGATAAGTTTCTCGCGGGAAGAGTCATGTTGCACCTTGATGCTCTGCAGATCAGGGTGGGTAAATGGCTGATAGGAGAACCCATCTCGACCCGCCGTATAGTCTTCGAGCTCTTCCTTGAAAGCCTCCCACTTTTCATGGCGTCGACCAATCGCGACCGGAATCGAATCCATATCCAGAACGGTGGCAATAGACAATCGATGCTTGCCATCTTGGAGCATGAACTGGCCCTTTCTGTTGATCGCAACGGTGACATCATCATGCTTGGTAAAAGGATTGGCAGGCTCCCACCCAGGCGTCTTTTCGTTTCGCTGATCCAACTCCGCCTGAGTTTGAAATCCGTGATCTCGAATATCGGCATAAAGCAAGTCGAGATTTTCAAGGATTTGTTTGAAGTCACCCTCGTTTCGCGCTCCTCGGGAATGATTTCCGTTCTGAACCTCTTGCTGCGAACGCTTGAAGTAGTCAGTCTCATCCCAAGGGGTTTGAGATCGGAAATGGGATTGGATCGCTCGAAAGACATCCCATTTCTGGAAGGGCTTTGCCGCAAGATCCCAATCCCCTCCCTCGACTTGGCCTCGTGTCTCAAAACGATTTCCCACCTCGCCGCCGATATAGTCGAGCACCTTTCCGGGCGCAACCTCTAGGAGGCGATCCGGATCGTATTCCCGTTTCGACGTCCTTTTCACGAACCCCACTTTGAGCCGCCAAGGAAGATACTTGGCCCATCGCAGAACGGAGTAGAGCCTCGGATGCCTAAGCGAGTGGTGGAATAAGAGTTTCTTTACTTTTTTGATCACGGAATTGTCGAGCCACTCGTTAACAGAAGGGTCCCGTAGAATTCGATTTCGAATCCCTCCTTTGGTTTACCCAAAAACGTAGACCCCAATCTAGCCTCTCAGGAAAAGACCTCTCTTACCTTTCCATACCAGTCCCAAGAGGCCCTAGCCTATCTCTTAAAAGGATGAGTATCCAAGCTCATTTTTTTTGACCGCATCCCAGTCTGTTGACTCATAAAGAATGAAACCGAAGGTCTAGAGCCTGTGAGGGGCGAGAGGAATCGTTGACTCAAAAAGGATGACACCGGCAAGAGAAAGGTATACCGATGAGTCCGAAGATCCGGGAAGAGCTGTTGCCGCGATGGCGACAGCGCTATGCCAATCGAGGCCGGGAGGGGAAGAGTCGCTTGATCGATGAGCTGGTTGAGGACTTTGGTTACAGTCGAAAACATGCGATCAAGTTGCTCAATGCCCGGGCTGGTTGGGGAGGGCAAGCAGGAGTCCCAAAGGGCCGACCGGCTCTCAGTGGAGCGTGAGAAACCTATTTGGCCTCATCGACTAGCAACGGGCTCAAGACCGCCCAAACGTTCTCGGCAACCCGTTTATGTCCATCCGCGTTCGGATGAATCAGATCCGGCTGATTCATTGCCGCCACGCCGCCAACTCCCTCTAGAAGAAAAGGGATTAGCAAAACCTTTTTCTCCTTCGCTATCTTGGGAAAAAGCGCCTGGAAGGCGTCGCGATATAGCTCTCCCATGTTCTGCGGCATCTGCATCCCTGCAAGAATCACCTTCACGTCCGGATTTCTCGCTCGGACCCGATCAATGATCGCTTTTAGATTTTTCTCGGTTTCCTCAGGGGCCATTCCCCGCAATCCGTCGTTGCCGCCTAGCTCCAACACAAAGATGTCCGGTCGACGCTTCAGGATCCATGACAATCGACGCAACCCGCCCGCTGATGTGTCCCCACTGGAGCCTGCATTCAGAACCTGATAAGGTAATCTAGCTTTCGCGAGTTTTTCCTGAATCAACGCAGGAAACGCTTCCTCACGGTCCACCCCCAATCCTGCAGCGAGGCTATCCCCTAGAAAGACAACGGTCCCCGTATTGCCCTTGTCATCCGGCCCAGCCAATAGACTGCAAACACAGCCCAACAACAACAAACACTTAATCAGAGTCTTCATCTCCACGCCTAAACAAGGCTTACTTCGATCGTTGGCCAACGCAACAAAATTTAAACCTCCGCTTCGAACGCTTTAAGTTTGACCCAGGCCCACAAGCATGGAAGAGACTTAGGCATGGATGCAGTCCCGGTCCTCAAAGTGAACTCTTTGAGCAAAGTCTATCAAAGTGGCGATCAAGATCTGACCGTGCTCAAGGAAATATCCTTTACGGTTCACCAAGGGGAGACCTGCGCGATCTTGGGTCCGTCGGGCAGTGGAAAATCCACCTTGCTCGGCCTTTGTGCCGGCCTGGATCAAGCCACTTCAGGCGATGTTTGGTTGCACAATAGCTCCCTTAGAGCCTGTTTGAAAAAACAAACCATATAGGAAATCAACCAAACTGAGCGACGCGGCTAGATAATTTTGTTGACGGATAAAGCTTGAGAATTTCTGCAATTCTTTGCGGAGCCAAATCGAGGCGATGAAAATCGCCACATATCCTACTAATCTGACCGATGCTCAATGGGAACTGATCAAGCCGATGTTGCCAGAAAAGAAAAAGCGAGGGCGTCCTCGCATCTGTCGCCGCCTCGTATTGAATGCCATCTTCTATATCGTCAAGGGTGGTATCCAATGGCGCATGCTGCCAAATGATTTTCCGGCCTGGCAAACGGTCTATCACGTTTTCCGCAAATGGCAGAGACACAATACATGGGAGAAGATCAATGGCCTTCTTCGAGCCAAAGTAAGAAAGAGTGTGAACAAGAGATGTCGGCCAACAGCAGGCATTCTCGATAGCCAGAGCGTCAAATCCGATCCTCACGGAGGTGAGGTGGGATACGATGCAGGCAAACGGATCAAGGGCCGAAAGCGCCATGTGCTTGTTGACACCCTAGGATTGCTCTTAGAGTCTGTTTGAAAAATCAGAAAACCCCAGCAATCAGGCCAATCTGTTGAGCTGAATTCGTATCATGGCGATATAAGTCCATGCCGCAGCGCTTGTATCGCTACCTTCGAAGTCTCTGACGAGTCGGCGATGCCGCATGAACCAACCAAATGTTCGCTCGACTACCCAGCGCCTCGGGAGCACTTCGAACCCTTTGGCATCATCCGAACGCTTAACGACTTCTACTTTCAGTTTGGATTTGAGCTCGCGGCACCAATCTGCGAATGCACTCCCGCTATATCCGCCATCCACCCAGATCAAGCGCATCCAGTCCAACCAAGGAATGACTCGAGTAAGCAGTTTCTTGGCGCCATCCCTTTCGGGCATGTCAGCAGGGGTGATCTCTATTCCTAAGAGCAATCCTAGGGTGTCAACAAGCACATGGCGCTTTCGGCCCTTGATCCGTTTGCCTGCATCGTATCCCACCTCACCTCCGTGAGGATCGGATTTGACGCTCTGGCTATCGAGAATGCCTGCTGTTGGCCGACATCTCTTGTTCACACTCTTTCTTACTTTGGCTCGAAGAAGGCCATTGATCTTCTCCCATGTATTGTGTCTCTGCCATTTGCGGAAAACGTGATAGACCGTTTGCCAGGCCGGAAAATCATTTGGCAGCATGCGCCATTGGATACCACCCTTGACGATATAGAAGATGGCATTCAATACGAGGCGGCGACAGATGCGAGGACGCCCTCGCTTTTTCTTTTCTGGCAACATCGGCTTGATCAGTTCCCATTGAGCATCGGTCAGATTAGTAGGATATGTGGCGATTTTCATCGCCTCGATTTGGCTCCGCAAAGAATTGCAGAAATTCTCAAGCTTTAAATAAAAATCCAGAAGAATCAAAACAAAACAGGTTCTCAGTAAAGAGCCAGCGTCGCGGTACAAAAAAGGTTGAGTGAGTATTGTGAATGTGGTCAAAACTATAGAAGGCAAAAAATCTAGTGAATGAGTGGTATGGCTAGGTACATTTTCAAAGGCAAGACGACGGGCGCATAAGGCAGGGAGCATGTAGATGCGCCATCCACTTTTAGCGCGCCTGCTACATGCCCCGAAAGGGATGGCGCCACGAAACGCCTTACTCGAGTCATTCCTTGGTTGGACTGGATTCGCTTGATCTGGTGGATGGCGGATATAGCGGGAGTGCTTCGCATATTGTGCCGCGATCTCAATCCAAACTGAAAGTATAATCGTTAATCCTTCGGATGATGCCAAGGTTTCGAAGTGCTCCCGAGCGCTGGGTAGTCCCGAGCGAAACATTTGGTTGGTTCATGCGGCATCGCCGACTCGTCAGAGACTTCGAAGGTAGCGATACAAGCGCTGCGGCATGGACTTATATCGCCATGATACGAATTCAGCTCAACAGATTGGCCTGATTGCTGGGGTTTTCTGATTTTTCAAACAGACTCTAAGCAAAAATGGACGATGATGCCCGCGCCGCCCACCGCAACCAACATATTGGTTTCGTGTTTCAAAACTTCCAACTCATGAATAGCCTCACGAGCCTGGAAAATGTGATGGTCCCCTGTGAACTTCGAGGTGATGTTTCCGTTCAGAACCGAGCAACCAAACTTCTTGATCGGGTTGGCCTCGGAGATCGGCTCCATCACTATCCAACACAATTGAGCGGAGGGGAACAACAACGCGTCGCTCTCGCACGTGCCTTTATCAGCAATCCCAAGATTCTTTTCGCGGATGAACCCACCGGCAATTTAGATGGAAGCACCAGCGACCGAATTATCGAGTTGCTGTTCGAGCTTAACTACGACCTTGGAACCGCCTTAGTTCTCGTCACACACGATCGCGAGCTAGGGGCTCGGACGGGAAGAGTGATTCAAATGAAGAACGGACGAATCGAGTCGGACCTAAGCTCCGTCGCAACCTCTTCTCAATAGAAACCCTATGACGCGCACGACCCCGTCATTCTTAAGCGCCCTCTGCTCAAAGTGGTCCTGGACCATGGCTTGGCGAGACAGCCGTCGCCATAGAAGCAGGCTGTTGCTTTTCTCATCTTCTATCGTGCTTGGAGTAGCCGCTATGGTGGCAGTCGGGGGCTTTGGGACCAATCTCACCACCGCCGTCGAGAAACAGTCCAAAGCTCTTCTGGGAGCGGACCTCGAAGTCGCAACTCGAATTCCATTCACCCCAGAGCAGACTGCCCTTCTCGAGTCAATCGGCGACGATCGTTCCACGCAGATCTCCTTCTCATCCATGCTTCGCTTCCCTCTCCAGAACAAAACCCGTTTGGTCCAAGTAAGAGCCCTCTCAGGCGCGTTCCCCTACTACGGCGCTATCGAATCGGCGCCTTCCACGGGCGTCACCCTATTTCGCCAGGGCCAAGGCGTCTTGGTAGAAGAGAACTTACTTCTTCAATTGGGTGCCAAAGTCGGCGATCCGGTCAAGATCGGTGATCTAGAAACAGAAATCGTCGGCGCGCTCCTCAACGTCCCCGGAGAAAACATGCTCCTAGCAACCGTTGCTCCGCGAGTGTTTTTACCCGACGATCTGCTGGCGGCCTCGGGACTTCTCGGCAGCAAGAGTATCGCCCGCTACCGCTATTTCTATCGGTTTGACCAAATCGAGGATCGGCTGGTCGCCCAAGAAAAACTCGAGAAAATAGGCGAACAGAATCGATGGAGTGTTGACGATGTGGACGAGCGCAAACGGGAATTGGGATCTTCCCTTCGGAATCTATACCGTTTTCTTTCACTCGCCAGCTTCGTCGCCTTGTTGCTCGGTGCCATAGGCGTCGCCAGCGCCATTCAACTCCACATCCGCGAGAAGCTCTCGTCGGTCGCCATCCTTCGCTGTCTCGGGTGCGCTGCGTCACAAACGTTTGCCGTTTATCTCATTCAAGCATTCTGTCTAGCCCTCTTTGGAGTCATCGTAGGCACTGCCTTCGGTCTCGGCCTTCAGCAGTCTCTTCCTTGGGTCTTCGCTGATCTCGTCCCCATGGAAATCGAGATTTATTTTTCCTTATTCCCCATTCTTAAGGCCGCCGGAATGGGACTTCTCATCGCCATGCTCTTCGCCTTGTTCCCACTTCTTCCCATTCGACAAGTTTCGCCCCTCAGCGTTCTTAGAGTCTCCACTGCTCCTAAAGGCGACCGGAAGTCCGTCTCCTCCTCCTTGCAACACTCACTATCACGATCGGATTTTTCGCTATCGCCCAGATGGACCGGTGGCGCACGGCCTTGGCTTTGTGGCTGGACTAGCCGGAACGCTCGCCATCCTCTACGGCACCTCCATCCTCATCGCACGCCTCACCCGACGTGTCATTCGACCAACTTGGCCCTTCGTGATCCGGCATGGGATCGCGAGCCTCTACCGACCCAATAACCGTACTAGCCTACTGCTTCTAGCGCTAGGGCTTGGCACCTTCCTCATCCTGACGCTCCACCTAACTCAAAACGGCTTAATTCAAGAACTATTTCCGGAATCGTCCGAAGGCCAAGCCAACGCCATCCTGTTCGATGTCCAATCCGATCAGGTCGAAGGCATCAAGCAGATTCTTTCTGAACAGGCACTACCCATTCTGGGCGTCTCACCAATCGTCAACATGCGCATCAGCACCATCAAGGGACAAACAATCACGGAGATCCAAAAAGACCCCAATCTTCGACTCCCACGTTGGGCACTACGCCGGGAATACCGATCCACATTTCGAGAATCCCTTTCCGACAGCGAAAAACTCGTCGCCGGAACCTGGATTCCTCAAGCAAGTTTCGATGATCCAGTCGTCCCGATATCCATTGCAACAGATCTCGCGGAAGACCTTCACGTCACCCTTGGGGATGAGATCGAGTTTGATGTCCAGGGCATCCCGATTCGAACCCATATCGCAAGCCTTCGTGAAGTGGATTGGCGACGGATCCAGGCGAACTTCTTCCTTGTTTTTCCCAAAGGAGTGATTGATGACGCTCCGGGTTTTCAAATCATTACGACTCGAGTCACTGATACCGAATCGTCGGCAAAAATGCAGCAAGCCGTTTCCGAGGCCTATCCGAATGTTTCTAGCATCGATCTCATGTTCGTACTAGAAATTCTAAATGACGTGATTGGAAAGATTTCCTTTGGAATTCGATTCATGGCGTTCTTCACCGCGCTTACAGGAATCATCCTTCTTGTGACGACGACTCTAAGTAGTCGCTATCAACGAATTCAGGAAGGCATTCAACTCAGAACCCTAGGTGCATCCCGAGTGCAGATACTAAAAACTCAGGTAGTCGAGTATGGCGTCCTCGGTTTCATGGCGAGCCTTACAGCCAGCCTCTTGTCGGTGATAGCTTCATGGACGATAGCCAGATTCGTTTTCGAGGTTGGCTTCTCACTCCCTGTCTGGCAGATCGCAGCCGTCATCATCATGAATTGTCTCCTAACGGTCAGCATCGGCATCATGGGATGCTGGGGCATCACAAAGCACTCCCCTCTCGCCATGCTTCGCCAAGAAGCCTAAACCTCTCTAGATGAGCCTGGATCCAGCCAGTTCCATTCTCGCAAGGGCCTAGTCAACCGGCTGAGGTAGGGGCGGCAGAACAATCTCTGGTTCGAACACAGGGTCATCCGCTAATCGATCCAAAATCATCATTTCTTGCGCCAAGTCTTCATCCCCTAACACCTCGCTTTCGGCGGCAAAATACTCGCGGAACGTCGCAAACATTTCACGATACTTATGAGCGACAAACAAAGGCGTGGACCGCCGTTCCCAATCTCCTAGTCGGTCAATCGGCCAGGGCGGCAAGATCGGAATTCCCCACTCAGGATTGGCTAGTGGGCGAATAATGGGCAACTCATCATGGTAACTCGCCCGTTCGTCCAGGATCCAGTTTCTCAACAAGTTAGCATAGCGAGTCAGAAGAATCCCCTTCTGAATTCCAGCATGATCAAAATGTTCTCCGTCCGTTTCAACCCATTCCACCGTGGACTCCGTTGAGAACGTTTCGCCGACGCGGTTCTCATAGCTAGCCGTAATTTTCAGTGTTTGGTTTTCAACGTCCGGATTCCGACTCAGTTTCACTAGAATTAATCCTCCGCGGGTCTCTCCATCTTGCGTGCGAGATGGAAACAAGGTGTTTACTTTAAACAGCTCACCCGTGGCTTCGTCCGCCTCCGGAGACCCAAACACTTGATCAATACTCCAACCATCCCCCTCGAGGGCAAGCCGCAGATCAAAAACGAGAGGCGTCACCATGAAATCAAAGTCCTCATCCATCTGCTCAATAAATTCTGAAGGAGAATGCACCGAGTGGTAATTGGCACCCCGATTCTTGGTTATGCTCTCGATCAGATCCGTATTAAAATCAACTCCCACACCGATCACCGTCGAATAGAGACTCTTTTCAGCATTCGACTCAATCATCCCGACCAATCCCGTGCGACTTGTTTCTCCCTGGTTGGGCATCGCATCGGTTACGAAGATGATTCTGTTTTCCGTTTCAGCAGGATCGACATCGAGAAAGTCGTTATACTGTGAAGTAGCAGAACGCATTCCGGCAGACATATTCGTCCCACTAAAAGCCCTTAGGCGAGTCACCTTGGATCGAACATCGTCCAGGTTTAAGTTACCTACCTTGGTTAGAGGTTGGACAACGCGGGCTTCACTATTGAATGAGACAATCCCAATCCGGTCCCCAGGCTCAAGATGATCCAGTAGCGCCGTCACGGCTTCAATGGCAACGTCCATCTTGAGAAGCGCAGATTCCTCATCGGACAACTCTTGCTGTTCGCCGGCAGAATCGTAGTAGAAGCGGTTAAAAGCCCCATCCATAGAACCCGAAACATCAATCACAACAGTTAGGTTCAGCTGTTTCCGACTAAAATCGGCCTCTTGAATTCCAGAATTCAGACCCACGGATAAATATCGCTCGACTCGCTCCGAGAACGGATCAGCACTAATAGCCTGCGAGTAAGAAGGACAGAACAACGACTCACAAACTTCCGTTAGTCCCGTCTCAAAAAAATAATCATAGAAAAGACCTTCATAGGTAACATCTGTGAACAGTGGTAGAAACTCGTTTTCAATATTCTGCCGAAAGTTCCCCACATCATTGGCCCCGCCGACCGCAAAGCCCAGATTCCCGCTCGGCACCTGAGGGGCGGCAATGCCACCGAAACCAGCATTGTCAAACACCGGGGCCGCTGGTGAAGGTAAAGCCAGGGGAGGAGCAAGCCCCCCCCCAAACTCGGGAATCACTACCGGGATCTCAACTAAGGGAGCGAGGGAAATAGCTCCTTCCGGGACCTGCCCTTCTTCGAGGCCAACAACACCAATTAAGTTCGCGCCGTTGAGCTTCGTCTCTGCAAATAATGCCTGGCTGAGGTCCGCGAAACGTAGGTCTGCCCCCCTCAGATCCGCCCCCGTCAGGTCAGCGTTTTTCAGGTTTACACCAGAAAGATCAGTATAACGCAAGTCGGCGCCCACCAACGAAACGCCTTCCAGATTCCGACCAGACAAATCGAGGCCAGAAAGATCTCCTCCGCTCAGATCCAGCGGGAGCGGAACCACACGAAAGAATCCGACTTGGGCGTCGGTTGAATTGACCTCCAGAACGTGGCTACCCGCACCCGTGCGCGATAACTCCCCTACGGACTCCCACGTCTGGAGGTCAAAACTCCTCTCCACCTCATACCGCGGCTCCAAAACTGCTGGCCCTGCAGCCGCGATTTCACTGAGGCGGAGATTAAGTCCGGTGCTTGATATTTCTAGATCCAGGCGTTCTGCCTGTGCACTGGAGTTCATACAAACCAGCAGAACAACCCCAAACAACCCTCTTCCTAGATCTAGCCTAATTCTCATCACATTCACCGGCAAACTTCACTCAAGATTCAATTAAGTCTGACTGTTTGATAACACCCATACAGTTGTGCGTCAAGAAGCAAGCATTGAGAAACAGAAGAAAGCTTGTAACAGGTCCGAAGAATCTGAGTCCTAAAAAAGAAGCAGTCTAGCGATGAGACGACGCATAGGTATCTAGCCGATTTCCGAATCTTTTATGCGCCACCACAGCACGAAAACACGAATATATGCAATCCGCGCTTGATTCCAGGCTCATTTTGCAGCAATAACTTAAGCTATGGCGACCATTCTCATTGTCGAAGATGACAATGCCTGCCGCGAGACGCTCGCGACAATGCTGGAACGCGAAGGGCATGATCCGATCATTCCGGACACCCCGTCCGAAGCTCTGTCCATGATCGTTGACGACCCACCCGACTTGGTCATCACCGATATTTTGATGCCTGAGCTCGATGAGATCGAGCTGATCACTCAGGCAAAGAAAAAACAGCCAGGGCTGCGTTGTATCGCAATTTCTGGAGGTGGCCGAGCGCCGAAAGAACTTCTCCTTCGCGCCGCCAAACAATTAGGAGCTATCGAATCTCTACAAAAGCCTTTTGAGCGAGCGGATCTCGTAAAGACAATCAACCGTAGTCTTGCTCCTTGCTAGACACGGAGGCCCGCGCCCAGTCACTTCAAATTCGTTTCACGGATCACTTCATCGGGTCCACATCTAAAACTGTGGTGGCAGCTCACTTCCGTTGCCCAACATCCCGAACGTGCTGAATCGAGGTCCATCAATTGAACTCGAACCGACGCCCTAGGCAGTCAGCATACCTGCTCAAACGCAATACCTCGGCATTCAATCCGTATTGAGATTGATTCTTGGCCCAATTTAGTTACCTTCAGTTAACCCTTGAAGATATGAAGAATTCGACTCACTCCCATTCCCACGCCTTCACGCTGATCGAGCTCCTCGTCGTCATTGCGATTATTGCTATTCTCGCCGGCATGCTCCTCCCTGCTTTGTCAAAAGCAAAGACCAAGGCGCAAGGCATCAAGTGCATGAGCAACAACAAGCAACTTGTCCTGGGATGGACGCTCTACGCGACCGATTTTGACGACCATTGCGCCAACAACTTCACCATTCCAGGAACGGAGCAAGCGATCACATCCGGCAAGTTCAACAACTGGGTGAACAACATCATGGGATGGGGAGCTGGATCTTCCGTTCGAGACCAAAGCATCACGAACTTAGCGTGGATTCGAAATGGCGTGCTCGGCCCTTATACCGACGGCGCTGTTGGTATTTACAAGTGCCCAGCAGATCATTTTGTTAGCCAGCAACAACGGGCAGCCGGCTTCACTCAGCGAGTCCGGAGCAATTCCATGAATGCTTTGTTTGGTCGCTCGAACAACGATGCTAGCGATAATACAGCCCGCGGAAGAAGCTGGGCCTTCGGGGGACAATACCGCCAGTTCATCCGAACGACCGACGTACCGTCCCCAAGCATGACCTATTTGACGCTCGATGAACATCCAGATTCTATCAATGACGCCTTCTTTGTGACCAATCCAGAAGTCAACAACTGGCAAGATCGTCCTGCTTCCTACCACAACGGTGCGGCTGGCTTTTCCTTCGCAGATGGCCATGCAGAAGTCCACAAGTGGCTCAGTAACTCCTCGATCTACACGGTCAAATACAACTACGGACAAGCCAAGCCGTTCGATGCCGCCGGCAAAAGAGATATCGCGTGGTACGCTGAACGAATTCAACTCATTCCGTATCGCTAATCAGGACCCTCTGTTCGACCAAATCACTTCATAATATCGGTCCGCTAGAGTTTTTGCCGATTGACTACTGTCCGTCGCAAAGCGAATCGTGACTGAAGCCAAAAACCTCCTCTTTTGCCCCCAAACCGAATGTACAGTCGGAGCATGCTGTGAACGTGTACAATCACCTGATACAATTCATGACCATCTGGCCGCCTCCCGAGTGTATCGTCCCCCGGGCCTCAGGGCTTTTTGTTTTGAGGCTCACTTTTTCCTGATGAGGTCTAGGGAGAGTGATGGATTGGTGGCGAGGCGTTCCATTTGAGCGGGCAACGAGTCCTCTTCGCCCCAGTCCGAGAGGAGCTTGAGGTTGACACTTCTCAGCAGGGCTAAATTGATAAGCGCATGGGTGTTGTTGAGTCGCGTCCGATCTTCCCCCTGCGTGGCATCGCGACGCCAGTGGTTGCGGTTCTCTACTCCAGCCCAGTGGCTGCGAGTGAGATTGATCCACTCTTCCGGGGTTCGCGCACCGGCCTCTTGACTGCTGAGGTAGTAGCGCGTTTCTAGGCTGGTCTTGCCACTCCGTTTTTCGGTGCGACGGCTTTGGATGTTGACGATGGTTTTACTGAAGGCGAACCCCGTCGCCATGGGAAGTGCGGGACACAAGGTGACGGTTCTCTCTTCGATTCTGCCGTGCCCTATACTGGTTTGGGTAAAGGGGGGGAGGCCAGGACCTCTTGCCGAGCCAGTTTGTGGAGATTTTCTTGGTTGCCTTTGATCTGAAGCAGGTAATCTCCGCCTTTTTCAACGATCGTGCGGGCCTGGTCACGCTGGCAATGGAGGGGATCAGCGGTGATCGTTTGGTTCTCCAGATTGGGGACTTGAGCCAGGAGCGTTTTCGCCGCTTGGAGTTCGCACCTTTTCGTGCCTTCTTTCTGATCCATGATGGCCAGAGCCACCGGCGCACCATCTTCGGTCTGGACCAAGCTGACCATGCCGACGATATCCCGGATCATCTTTCCATCCATCGCCAGGGCTCTGGGGAGTCGATCTTGATGCTCAGCCAGCCATTGGTTCAAGGTCTGGGCAAAGGCCTCAGGGTCCAAACGGGTGAGCACTTGATAGAAGACGCTGTAGCTGGGAACTTGGTAAAAACCCGGACTGCCTTTCTTACGTGGCAAGCCCAGCTGCGAACGCTGTCGAGGGTGTAAGCGTTGAGCAAAGCGAGCCACTTCGGTGATCTGGCGTGCCCCTGAAAGCAGGGCCATAGCCACGATGCAGAGCACCGAACCAATGCGGAAGTGATTATTCTTGGCTCTGGGGTCAGGCGCGTGGCGGAAGACTTCAAACAAGCTTCGTCGCATTGGAGCTGGCAGGGGCATCACTCCGTTTGGAGCCGGGACTTTACCCTTCATTTGCTGAGGGCCTAAGAGGGTCTGGCATGCCTTGAGGCAAGCCCGGGGAGTGAACTCTTTGACCCAAAGTTTCTTGGGATGATCATTGCTTTGGTAGTAATCGGCATAGTGACGCTGATTTCCCGCACTGAACCCCAGGGGGATCCATCCCGAAGCTTTGTAGCAAGTCCCTTCGAACGTTTCAGGATTGGTGAATGTCTCGGCGATCAGAGGACGATAGTTGAATGACTGTTCCCAGTGATCGGGCAATTGGCGACAAGCCAACGCGAGGACTTGGGAAGCCAGATTGGGTTCGCTGCCTTTTTTATGAAGCAGGAGAAAGCGACGGTTTTGAACGACCAATTTGAGGCGCTCAGAGCGCTGTAGCGAGGTCCAACCGATCCATTGATCGCGATCTCGTAATTTCAATGCAGCGGGCCCCCAAACCAACAGGGCTAACCATTTTCTACCTCGACTGACAATCTGAATCAGAAAATCGCCTATCGGCGGAGTGTTCCCCAAGTAGTGCCGCTTGGCCAGGAGGCGTTGAACCCGCGGCTGGTCGGCTTTGGTAGCAATCCGAATGGAGAGTTGAGGCGCATGGCTCTGAGGATTCTCAGAACCTTGGCCTGTGAGTGATAGACCTTTCATCCCGCCTTAACATGCTTCAACTCGGGGCAAATGTCTAGCGCGGAGGGATAACCTTACAACCGCAGTCACTTACACCCTCACAGGAAAATGCCCTGCA
>WLWD01002858.1_pt1 | contig 15657 bp, 10 predicted proteins | sample 6712731 | NCBI WGS metagenome assembly WLWD01 (sample SAMN12718690, study PRJNA576275) | sponge metagenome | isolation source: marine sponge | host: Mycale hentscheli | place: New Zealand: South Island, Marlborough, Capsize Point | collected 2014-11-01
CCCCCCCCCCCCCCCCCCCCACCTGTATAAATCACCTCGAGAGCCAAAGGAACCTAAAATTGTAAATGATGCTCCCAGGTGAGCGGTTTTCCTCAGATGTCTTGAAAGCTTGCAGCGATTATTTTACTCAGAGCAGCTCAGGTATATAGTGGAGACCCTTTACCGATCATTGACCCCATCAATAATTGGCGAGCGAGCGTAGCGAGCGAGACACTTACAGGGCAGGGGTAACACAATCGAAAATCGGGGATGTTTATTGGCGAGCAAGCGTAGCGAGCGAGACACTTACAGGGGCAACACAATCGAAAATCAGGGATGTTTGTTTATTCAGCGAGCGAGCGAAGCGAGCGAAGCCGACTCTCAGTCGTGTTCAATTGAGATTTCAGATATATATATGTAGGTATGTATACGTACGTCAAAATATTTCGCCCGCGCTTCTAATTACGTAAGTTAGGTAAAGTGTTCACAGTACCAGTATTTTTCAATTAACGAGCACGGAGAATCCTGCTGCACTGCCTTACGCAACTTTGTTTCAACCAAAAAGTTTATAGCTACTCTCTTCTTGAACAATTGTGAAGTCTTTGTCAAGCTGCGCTTCTTTGCCACTGCTTTCTAAGTTTATTCAGGTAATTTTGTTATTGTTAACTCTTCATGCCTAATCATTGCTATTATTTAGCGATTTCCTTCACAAATCATCTTTACCTATAGCTACTCATATATTTACTCGCTCGCCATGCATTTGCGCTATTCGAGCGCACCACTAGTTTATTGGCGAGCGAGCGAAGCGAGCCAGACAGTATTAGGGGTGGATAATGCAAAATCGGGTATATGTTATATGTATGTATGTATGGATGGTACGTATACTCTTTAAACGCGCGCGCCGGGAACTTTTTTCTCCAAAAAACATGGCTTTTTAGGCTTGACTCCAGTTTATTCTGAAACTACAGCATTTAGCAAACATTACTTTATACTTAAGCTCCAAAGTGTGAGAAAATTCCTGCGAAAACGCATGCTATTCAAGAAACAAAAAGTTGATTCGACCGGTTACTATGGCATTGAAGACCCTTTACCAGATTTTAATTCAAAACTTCGCCTTTTTTCCGGATAAGTGCGGCTTGTTCAAGAGCCACCTGTAGTCAGTACTAAGAGAGCTATCACTACTTCTGAAAAACGTATGTAAGCACATAAAGTATTAATGCTAAGGAAGCTGCTACTACTACTCGAGGGATGCTGAAGTAAGTACGTAATTCCATATTATTGTTAGCTAAATATGCAAAAATAACTCTGGCCTTTCTTTTTAATAGCTAAGAGCTTGTTGTCAACAATGACTGGTAAATTCAAATAATCTCAATGACTCAAATTTGGTACTACAAAAGTTACCACTGCTCAAGAAAATGAGGTAAGAAAGTAATTTTGTATTTGTGTGCTAAAATTGATTGTCTTGTTTTTGTAGGTGAGAGCTTGTTGTCAAGAATTCAAGGTAATTCAGATGGTCAAAGTAACTTCAATTTGATACTACAGAAGTTATCAATACTCAAGAATGAGGTAAGTAGTAATTCCATATTATTTGTTGGCTAAAATTACAAATAATAAAACTGGTTTATTTTTTATCATAGCTCAGAGCTTGTTCAAGAGTTACTGGTGATTGAGATTATCAGAATGGCAGATGTTTGATACTACAAAAGTTACCATTAATCAGGTAAGAGAGTGATTTTGTATTTGTTTGCTGAAATAAAAGGTCATAACAGCATTAACTAAGCTAAAACATAGTAACAATACTTAATATGTTACCTAACTATCAGGCTCGCCCGCCATTTGTGCTCAAGCACACCACTAGTTTAGATATATGTTTGGACGTATGTATGTCATTTTGTACTTTGACCCTCCGTATTTTTGTGTTCGCTCCGCGTTCGACCCCGTCCCAAACTTCACTAAACAGAATCCTCCGGTTTAGCGACCATTACCCGTATCACCTTAGAAATTGAATTGTTTACTGCTTTGAATTCTTTTGCGGGTGCAGCTTAAACGCAAAAACTTATGGGAGCTCCATTTCTATTCGAGTTAGTTGCTATTCGTCACAGTTATAAGCCCTACTCAACAGCATTTACTTGTAAATTCATTGTCCACTAGACGAACCGCGAAGGTAAGTCTTGCGTAGGTATGTTCAGTTGTGTGAAAGTATTGTGCGTTACAACTACTATTAAGAATGTCACAAAGGAAACTTTAAATGAAGTGACTTGATTTTGTTGCTTCTTTTTCAATTCAAACAGTTGCTGGGAGCGGTTACTATGGCTTTGAATCCCCTTTACCGAAAAACTTGACTATTATTTTAGTAGCTTGAGTGTTACCAATCATTTAACAATAGTGTAGTTTAAAGCTCGCTCGCCATTTGTGCTCAAGCACACCACTAGTTTATTTATTTATTTGTATATATGTTTGGACGTACGTATGTCATTTTGTACTTTGACCCTCGCGTTTTTGTGTTAGTTAGGTGGTCGACCCCGTCCCAAATTGCACTAAACAGAATCCTCTGGTTTATCGATCAGTACCCGTATCACCCTAGAAATTGAATTGTTTACCGTTTTGAATTCTTTTGCGGGTGCAGTTCAAACTTGACAACTTAAGGGACTTCCATTTCTATTCGAGTTAGTGGCGGTGGTAAGTCAATGCGCTCTTTGTCATGGTTATAAGCCGTGCGCACAGTATTTACCTGAAAATACATTGTCCACTAGACTACTGCGAAGGTAAGTCTGTGTAGGTGCATGTCCAGCTGTGTCAAAGCATTGTGTGTTACAACCACTACTTAGCTAAAGAATATCACAAAGAAAACTGTTAAATAATGTGTATTGTTTTGTTATTGTTGTTTTTTCCTTCAATTCAAGCAGTTGCAGAGAGTTGTTATTATGGCACTGAAATCCCTTTACCCTGTATGCTAAATTAAAAAACTGGACCTTATTTTCAGTAGCTTCAGTGTTAGAAGTCAATAAAAATAGTATAGACTTTAGGCTCGCTCGCCATTTGTGCTCAAGCACACCACTAGTTATAATGCGTGGTATAAATTCTCCAGTTTTCGCGTATTTTGTGCGCGGAGTAGTTGTAGGTAGTCTGGCGTAGCCGACCCTTTACCTTCCCGTTATATGTGGGCGTGGGGGGAAAGGAAAGGACCACATCGGATTGGTACTGGAGTTACTATAGTGGCGCCCAATCAGATTGCAGTATCGGTAATTAGTGGCATTCCTTTGAGACTGTACTAATGCGCGTAAGTTTAAAGGGAACGTGCGTCAGCACGCAACGCAAGCAACCTATTCCGGCGAATTGTAAGGCAACGATCAAGACTAAAATCACTGAAGTGTTTTAGGAGATGGGATGGCCTTCAGCTAAGCCTGAGCAACATCAAATTGTAGAAGCTATTTTGAATAGAGACGTTTTTGTGATTCTTCCTACTGGATACGGAAAAAGTGCCTGCTATCAGTGTTGCCACTTCTTCACAAAAAGATGTACCCAAGTAAAGCTCCAATCATAGTATTAGTAGTTTCTCCACTCAGAGCACTAATAAAAGATCAGGTAAAAGTATACTTCTCTTTCTATATGGGTGAACTACTTTTGTCTCTGAAACAGGTATCGGCACTAACAAAAAAGGTTTTGAAGCATGCTGTGTTCTTGAAAATGATGAAATTGTGAATGAAGGAAATCCAATGGAGACTATCAATTTGTTTATTTCACTCCGGAAACTCTTCTGTTAAGTAAAAGATAGAGAGCTGTGTTGGCTGGCGATGTATTTTCTAGCAGGCTACAATTTTATAGTTGATGAAGCTCATACAGTTGTGCAATGGCAAGTGCATGGCATGATATATATTGTTGTTGTGTTGGTTTCACAAATATTCTTTTTATGTAGGGGAGAAACTTTTCGTAGCATTTTGTTGCGAATAGAAGAAATTTGTAGCTTAATCCCTGAACATGCACACATCATGGCACTTACAGCTACAGAGAGACTAAAAAAAGATGCCTTAAGATCAATGGGATTAAGGAATGAAGTTTAGTGGCCATATCTCCTTGCAAAGATAATATCATGTATGTTGTTGTCAAATCTGATGGAATTGAAAATATATTTGAACCATTAGCGACAAAATTACTTCAAAAACAAGTATCATATCCTCGCACATTAATTTACTGCAGTTCTTTTGTAGACTGTTCAAATTATTATTCCTTTTTTAAGACATACAGTATCTACAAAAGAATACAGCAGGAACCACATTGCCTGATATTCCAGGATTTAGGCTTGTGGACATGTATATGAGCTGTACAGATACTGAAGTAAAGGAGAATATTGAGCAACTTTTTGTAATAGATTCTCCACTACGAGTTGTGATAGCCACGACAGCTTTTGGATTGGGTATAGACTGTCCTGATGTACGTCATGTTATTAGCTTTGGTTTTCCCAGTGACATCTAATCCGATGACCAGGAGACAGGGCGAGCTGGTCGAAATAGCTTTCCTGCACTCGACCTTGATAACCAAAAAAATTAGTAGTAGATTTTTATAATCAACAGTAAAAGATTATGCAATCAACTAAACAGTGTGCAGGAGAGATTTATTATTTTCACATTATGACAACTATAGTCGAACATACCAGGGACCTCTCTATGTTTATGTTGTGATCTGTGTCAGCAAATTTGCAAATGCACCCAATGTCATACTCAACAGTTTGTACTCCATAATACAATAAAATAATGATCAAAGTATAGCGTATATAAGTTTTCATATTGTATATGTTTAATTATACAGTCAATAACTGCATTTTTATCACATGAATGGAGAGTGTCACGTGGTTGGGAAAAGTTTGATGTGATCTGCCCTTCTGATAAGAGAAGATAGTGTACTTTTTCAAATGTTTAATAATTTTGTTCAGGTCTTCTGAAAAGCCTGGTGCATTGTGTAGACCAGATGGTTTCTTGACATTATTGCATTCATCAAAATTGTCAAGCAGGGTTGAAATCATTCTGATAGTTTTGCCAAGTTTGAGAATCATGTTGTCCGTTTTATTCCTGTTCAATCTTCTAATATCATCCTTTACAATTCTGTTCAGATGTTCTTGGTGTAGGTCACATGGAATGTTTCTTCCAGGGGCATTGTGTGTATTAACACATCTGTTCCAGATGAGCTCTTGAGCTTGTCTAGGTGGTAGTTCAAATTCGAACTGGCACAGCATGCGTAAGACTTCAATGCTATAGTTCTTTCTTCCTGAACTTTTAAAAATAGGAAGCAAATATCGCCAGCATCTAAGAATCCTTTCTCCATCACCCTCCTTTATAGCATCAGAAAATTCCAGGTAAAAGCAGCCAAGAACTTTTTGCCGTATTCTAGCACCTACATTATTTATTTAATACAGGAGAATACATATCATGAGTCTTACATCACAGATTGATTAGCTACAAATATCAATATTCTTCGACTTATACACATCTATACTGTGTATATGCTACACACACTTACCTCTTTTTTCTCTGCAAAAGTTGTATAGGCATAAAAACACTTCTTGCAAACATATGCTTCTTTCCTGCTGTCAATGGTGACCAGATTCACCCCTTTCCCTTCTTTTTAGCATAGGTGCCAACTTTTTCAAACTAGCTTCAAGGACATAAGCCACACCCATGACCACACCTACAAACCACACCCACATAACGTAATTAATATGATGTCGTTGCAAAAAAAATAAGTTAACTAGCTATCATCTGGCTGTTGATTGTGTTCCTATGGTCCTGGACCTTTAACGGCTAAGTATGTTGCTTTTTTACACTGAGCAAGCAGCTCTTCAGTGAAAATAGAGTTATAACAGTTACTGTTGCAATTGAATTTCATCGTCATCAATGCAATGATAGTGTCCTGCTTTAGACTTGGCCTTTGGTCAGTATGAATTTTCCTTAGCAAGCCAGCTGAGCAAGCACAGCTGACTGCAGTGCTAACTCAGCTGGCTTGTCAGTTGTGATTAACTGGATGCAGCACTTGTAAGCAGAGTTGCATAAAACCTGGACCAGCGTCATCATCGAGGACAAACAATAGGAAAGTGATAGGTCATCAAGGACTCAAGGACAAAGCTCTTAAATGGAGGACTGTCCTCGACATTCGAGGACAGTTGGCACCTATGTTTTAGGATGCATTTAAAACCATTTATTTCCATATATTAGTGACTAATTCGATTCCTGTGCTCCTAGAAGACGTCTGTTTTTAACTGTATGTAAGTGTGCGCGTACGTTACGGCGTAAAAAACGCTCACTAAAACGCGAACTTTACTTGGCCCTCGATGCTGAGGTCACGTACGTGGGCGAGTACCAATCCGATGTGGCGCTCTCACCAGACCCTCACCCGGTTCGCATAGTCAATTCTGCTTATATGTAATCTTATAGTCAACCGTTTTGCTGCTTCGCATGCAGCGGTGACTATTGACTATCTCTAATATAACGAGCCAGGTGAATACGGTCTCGCTAACGGCGACTAAATATTGAAATATTTTTGCTGGTGCTGGTGTGCAATCGGTAGCCTCTTCTGGATGGTATTATTGGTAGTAAATGCTCTACAAATATGAAAAGGAGGTCAAGAATCACTAGTATGTCCTACTCTACAAGCTATTTTAATGTTTCTCCATCTATAAAGCGACCACTTCGACGGAGAATTGTTTCTTCAGATGTCAATGATAGTCCTTCAGCTAGTGCCTGTAGTAGTGACCTCCATGGTACCATTGCCATTGGTACTACTGATACTGGATTGGACCAATTCTCCAGAAGTACATCTCCTGATTTGGTACTTCTCAGTGATGAGAATTTGACTTTTTGCACATTTAATGAAGATCCTGCTGTCCAGGGGGCCATCATATTCTGAATGACAGGAGAAAGCTGCTGAACATTGGTCTGAGATTCGTACCCAGCTTCAGAATATAGTTGTGGAAACAAGAATTCCTCCACTAGGATCTAAGTGCATTATGTGTGATGAGCTTGCGGTTGCGGTGTGCGATGACTGTGGTTCAAGGGCTTTCTTTTGCGAGGAGCATGTGGAGCAAGTACACATATATTCCAACATTTTTCATCGACCACATACTTGGAAAGTGAGTTAATAGTAGATAAGGTATAGAGCAGCCGTTCATAATGCACAGTCTCATGTTTATTTTTCAAACAACATCTGGTATTAGCGTTGGTGTCCACGATTAGGCAGTGGTCTGATTAGGTTAGATTATTCAAGTTTGGTTGGAATCTTACTGCATTATACAGGGCTGCATACAGAAAACGAAGCTAGGAGGTGCGAAATAAGGTGTCCAAGATTGTAGGAAGGGCAATGAGTATGAAATATAAATATCATTATGGTTTAAGTGACCATGGCTTGCACTGCTTTACACAAATGCAAAGCTATTTGACTACATCTTGCAAAGTCATGACGACTGGAGTCCTGACGGATCTCTAGGGGGGCTATGGCTTTTCTAGATGGGATGAATGCCCCCCTTCGCCCGGCCCTGGATTGCCAAAATCTTGAATGTGGTGATTCCAGACTCTCCTGCAGCATACATAGTTCTCCCTTTATCTAGAGTAGGTCATTTTTTCATATTGCCAATAAATACGTATATAGTAAAGCCAACAATTTTACCACAGTGATTAATTTTTTTGAGGGGAGGGGATTATAGGGTTATTCACCATTATAAAATTTAGGTTATATTTCCCTAAGATTTTATTAAACCTTATTATTTCTAAAAATGGAATTACATCCTAGCTGAAGTAATTATCCACCTCAAATATTATATTTAAAAGACATAGTTTGTCTCTCTGTTATGGTGGGTAAGAGCTGCGTTTAGTAGCTCTGGTCTGGGTTATACAAAATTATCATATGTTTATTTTCAGTTTACGTGTGGCATATAGCATCTATTGATTAGTATAACCGTCAAGGGCCCAACATTACACGGTATTACATTGCAACTGATAGTATATTTCCTTACAAAACTAGCATACTGAAATTTCAATGATGCCAAAATTGTTAAATTAGATACCTACTAATATTAACTTCATGTATCTTATGATAGGATTGTAATTAGAATTGAACGAAAATGTTCTAATAAGGCTTTTTTCTTTCTTTTTTTTTTTGCACACTCTTACCTTCTCCACCGTCCACATGACCATGGAGATATAGGTCAGAGTGTGCTGGGAAATATTGTATACTGTTTGGCTTGGTAAAGTGTCATCACCCTGATTTTTGAAAATACTACATGTATATTAGAAATTTATCACAGAAGTACTCTAATTGTTTGAAATGATATTGGAACTATTTTCTAGGTGACTTGTTACTAGTGTGTGATAAACCCTAGATGAAAATCAATTTTGCCTTTGTCTTTTTTTTTGTCTGTTTTTTTTCTTCTCTATTTTCCCCATCCTCTTAGTTTATGAGTCCTAGTAAAATGGATTTTTAAAGTGAATTTATTATTATTGGAGATGAATAATCGTCACCGTTAAATCTCTGTTGTATTAGAATGGATACCTTCATCCATATGTATTTAAGCAGCCCCGTACTCTTCCATTGTGGACCCACTGCACATGCTTGCCATCAGCTGTTCATAGCAAAGAAGTGGTTTGTATTGATGAGAAAGGTAATGATTTTTAGACCAACTTAACTGCTCTAAAAAACGAAAAAAAATTTTTTATATATTATATGTAGGGTTCCAACACAAAGTGTGTGTGGCATTCTGTGCATGTGAACCGGAAGCAGTGACATTAGTTAGACATCATGTGGCCTGCTACTCCAAAGAACCCTACACTTGCATTCCATCAAGATTTACTTCTGTGGCTGGAATCATTAATCCTTGAAGGGTGTATTGGTGTAGATGCATTTTGTCGTGCTCTGGACTGTAAGAGAGGGAAGTCTATTAGTTCTCAAGTGAGTAAAACTTCACTGATCCTAGTGCAATATTAAATTAAGTGCTGAAGTTTGTCAGTTGTTTTTTGATTTTTCATAACTTTATCGGAAATATTTTTGCTTTGTTTAGTTCAGAAACATATATCCTGCTATTATTGGAGGAATTTAGGTGCGTATTTATCAGTATAGCCAATGTGCTTGATCTATTTCTTTGTTAAAATTATATAACTGTACAGGTTTAACCGACACCATCTTGACTCACTGAAGTTCCTATCACCTGAACTTGACACCTCTACAAAATGCCCAGCTTGTCCTAAGGTCAGCTGTGTGTGTGTGTGTGTGTGTGTGTGTGTTGCAAGATAGTAATTAGTGTGGTGTTCATTTTATAGGAGGGAACACCAAAACATATTTCTTTTGATGGTATATATGGGCTTTGTCGAAAGAAATCGTCAGGAGTGAGTGTAAGGCCACCATTGTTTGCTGGTACTTTCTTTGAGGATCAGAAGTCTGTAGACCAGTTTGTGTCATCTTATGATGCAGGACATCACATGCCAGACAAGGTACAATACATATACAATGGTCAGTGTCGTATGTTGATTGAATTTTTTTTTGTGGCATCTTTGTTTTATATTATCTAGGGATGTCACGAGTTCCTAGCTGGAGATGCCTTGCATTCTAAGACTCGATATGCTGCACAGGATGAAACAGCTGTGTTTGGTATCATATGCCGTCATCATTTCCCTCAGAGGTGCTTCAGTATGAAGCATGGAGAGAGGTTATACATTGTGAATATTGGAATTAAATATGAAGACACTATTTTCTGTCTTCTCTAGATTTGCATATCCTGTGTATCTTCTTCAAAATCTAGAGGACAACAATGGGCGACCAACAACTGATGCTATTCTATGATGTAGCGTGTTCATTTGAAGCTCACCTAAAGGTATGTTGGTGTAAATCTGTTTATGTGTCATAGGTGGGATGTAGAATGTTTTCATAATGTAACAGAATCGTGGAAGATCAGATCTGCTACTCAACACAACCTTAGCAGTACCTATTTTCCATGTGTACGGACATGGTGCTTTTTGCCAGTACAACTAATGTGGTTTTATTAAAGGTTGCGTTAGTCTTCTTTTGTATCAATGTTGTGTAGCTTACCTATTCCCCACGTGTCATAAGTAGTTGTGGTCTTACTGATGGTGAGGCCACAGAGAGACTTTGGTCTTACTTAAGAAGGTTTGCTAAGTCTACAAAAGAGATGAAACCTTCACACCGTGTAGATGTTTTGACATCTGCACTTTTGCATTATGCTTCTGAAGTGAGATCAAACCTTAGTAAGTTTATTGTGTGATAGGGTCCATACAAACTGACACTGTTGCCACTATAATGCTTCAAGTTGTTGTTGATGTGTGGCAGGTTCATCATTGTGTAAACACTTAAACCTGCAAAAGAGGTCAAATGCTAATCTCAGAAGGAATTGGTGAAACTGGTGGCTTCAAATAGTATGTTTTTTAACTGAATTATTTCCTGTGTTATGAATGGTATGTGTAATGAACAATTAATAGGCACTTTAACTGAGGCTGCAGTGAAACAACTGGCGGAAAAGCAACATGACATCTTGTCGTCACGATCTCCAAGTAAGCTAACTTGGTGTCATTTGCTGGATCTCCAAGTGCCATGACAAATTTTATTTATTTATTTATGTATTTATTTTATTATTATTATTATTATTATTATTATTATTATTATTATTATTATTATTATTATTATTATTGTGGGACCTCTACCTAGGATAGTTTAGGTAGGGGCACTAGTCAGTAGGTTATCGCTGCCACCAGGGATTTCTGAGTGGCCGCTCCGGCTTTGCTTCTTTATGTTTAATACAAAGAGCTTTATCCAGAGATGCACGTGTACAGAAATCTGTGATATTGTGAGTATATGTAGTGCCAACTGAACTAGAATAGTCAGTAGATATTTTTAACCCTTACACCAGCAGATACTGACCACCAACTGACCACCAATTCAGTAAGGAATGGGCACATTAAAATTTAAACTTTTTAACTTTTTTTTTCCAGTAAAGATTTATAGCAATACAAACAGTTCAAGTCCGAAACTAGCATAGCTTCTCTACTCTCTATACTGAGCTTCATAAGTCTGCATGTTAAAAAGAAGAGAGAGCATGAAGTACTACATAACGGAAGGTATAAACAAAAACATTGTCGTAATCTAGTGGATAATTTTTTTTTAAATTCAGTGCAAGTGCTGTTGAGCAAGCGTGCGGAGAGCCTATAGGGGCTTGTACCGTTATGGTGCTCTACATTTATGCATGTGCCTCTTGAATTCTTTACTATTTTAAGTGAGCGTTTAATATTCCAGTCACAAATTTAGGGCATTAATTAAATTGTGAGTCCAGTACAATTTCAAGTTATAAATATTTTTATAATTTAATATTATTAATTAATTTATTATTATTATTTATTATTATTTATTATTAATTATTACTATATTATTATTATTATTATTTATTGTTTTATTATTAATGCTATCTATAGCAAGCTTCTTCGTGCTTTCTCTGAAAAAGTAATGGAAATATGATTTAGGTGAAGCGTATGTGCCGCATTAAAAGGTCTCTATCACGAAAGTCATTTAAAAGTTTCCACATATATTCCCACACTAGCACTCACAAGAGTTAGTGGGTGAGTTCCATGGAGCAGAAAAGCTAAAGGAACAAAATAGCTAACTCTGCTACTGGTATTCGCTGGTACCTATAATGATCCCGTGGCTCTCCTAAAGCAATCCAACAGTATCTGATCATGTAGAAAAGGTACAGGTCAGAGAAGCAATGACTGGCTTGTTTTGCTTTTTCCCATTGATTTTTACTCACTGTTAACTATGTCTATATGATCACATTCCAGCAAATAGACAATGTGTGCAATAATGTATTTATTGTCCTGTTATTTCTAAATAATGCACATTTAACTGTAGTTGAATTGATAGGCTTGTGTATTAACTCTTCAATGGCCAGAGTGTGTTGTTGTTGTTTTTTCGCTACAGACTTCTATGGCTCCAAATATGTCGAAAAGAAGTTGTACAGAGTTTGTACTCTTGAATTTTATTGGTGTTGGTTACTCCCACCACACCTGTTATAAACTTTATACCAGGTTATCCTTTATAATTGTAAAGTTAAGTCCCGGTTTCAATGAGGGTCCATTGTACTTGAATTTCTAGAGTGTTATCCTTCAGTGCGCAAGCACTTGAATGTTTCAATACTGTTCTGTTTTGTCAATCTGTCTCTCAATGGTGACTTGTGCAGCCTCCTAGCATTAACAGGATATATATCACCTTCATGATAATGATTGAGCTTACGTGTCCTTTGTCAGCTATAGATTGAGCTCTCCAAAATTTAGAGCGATAACTAGAACCGTTGCCGACATACGTGACCAAACCATTCCACTCTGCAGGCTTTTTAAATACACATGTTTTAAGAATTAATGGGTTTTTCCCGGCTTTCTGCGTTGTGCCCGGTTTTCCCACAGATGGTCACATTTAAGTTATCTGATCTAAATAGTTTTGCTCATGATATGAAATTTCAGATTTTCCTAAATTTTATGTTGACAGCGCCATAAACAGTTTCAAGATATACTGCTGGTAGCTCGGAAACGAAAATACTTACTGTCAACCAAGGCGCGATATGCAGGTAACTTATGTAATGGGTGCTTTTTTTTGGATTTGATTGATTACATTTTGTTATAAACTATAGATGGCCAGTCTATTGCTTCACGGTTGGCAAAGAAAATCGCATCAACCACAAGTACCCTGAAACGAGCTATTTCACGATTTAACAACATGCGATCAGATGCATTGGAGGGAAGTGCATATTCTTTGCCTCGTTGCCTTCAGTTCGATGTTGTGAAGAACTTAGAGGAATTATCTTCTTTGGAAGCTTCATCCCTGGTATCCAAACCACCATCCAATATACCCATATCTTTGTGGGTAAAAGTGGTCAGGGAAACGAACTTGATTGAGAGAGCATCTGAAGAGGAAGAAATGATTATGAAGCAGTTGAGAGAACCATGAAAGATGAACACTCAATGATACAGCAGCATCTTTCTTCTATGGCACAATCATCAATATGCTCTGCATTTTTTCGAAACGGCTGCATTCATTTTTTGAAGAGAAAACTTCTTCAATGTGAAGCTTCACTCCTCAACTTTGCAAAGACAGTCAGCAAATACCATACAGTCGATTTGCCACCTTTTCATCTAATCATTGCTCACATTTGATCTACCACAGTTACATCCAGTGTCCAATACAGTTGACATTATTGTGTCCGACTTGGACAATTCAGACTCAGATGAAGACATAATTTAAATCATTTCCCTTTTGTCCATAATAAGCAATATTTTTAAATGCATTTTATTATGTACTCTTTTTTTGTTACTGTGGTTTTTCATAGTACCAGTTATGAGCACAAAATATATATAATAATATGCAAGGTGGTAGCAAGCTGGCATTTATTACAAGTGTGGCTCTTGATCCTTTTGGTCAAGTATGCATGTCAAACATGAAGTAGCTATTGGTATGCATATTTCCAATGGTGTCACATCGAGTTGTTGTATGAGTAATTGAACTAGGATATCCTCATGACAGAAATGAAGAACGGCTTACATATACATACATAGTCACCACTTCTGCATAACATAGCAGACATAACCATTAGTTACCATTTGGAAACTGTCATAGTGAGATGATAAACACCGACTCACACAGTCCATATATTGCATGGACCCCTTGTCGTGGCATATATTTTCAGAACAACCAACACCATGCAAAAAGTGTGATATACACTAGTGTATAACAATGATAATCTTCTAGTATACAACTGGAATACTCCTGGTATTCTTCAGGTATACACTATGTGTAAAAGTGGCTTATAAGTACCGTAATACGCCATTAGGTATAACAGTAGTATTCTCCAGAAATACACTAGTGTGTACACATGTGTATAACTGATGTATTACATTGTTATTTTGTGTGTATACTTGAATAATAACCACGCAATACACTGGTATTACTCTGCTATACCACTGTGTATTAACTGTGTATTATGCTGGTATTCCTTTGTTATACCACTGTGTATTACATGGTTATTACTTTGCTATACGCCTGTGTATTACATGGTTATTACTTTGTTATACCACTGTGTATAACATGGTTATTACTTTGCTATACGCCTGTGTATTACATGGTTATTCCTTTGCTATACCACTGTGTATTACATGGTTATTACTTTGTTATACCACTGTATATTTTGCTGGTATTATTTAGCTACAATACTGGAAAAATAATTGTAGTAACAAATATATTATCAAAAATTTGTGAATTACACACAAAAAATTAATAGATTTGTTCAGTTTGAAAATATTAGTTCTTTGCTTCTTTAGGTAGGTCCACTTTCAATGGAATTCCAAGGGATCAAAGGACATTTTGTATTTATCCGACATCATTGTAGGTGTGACGTCGGTTCACTTTCTTCGGCAGTATACCTTCACCTCTCAAATTTCTGTAACAAAAATATTATTTGTGGTGCATTATATAGAGCAAGAGTGCAACTACCTCAGTAGCTACATTGACAAAACACACACCCACACACACACACAATTTTTTTTTTTAATAGCAAGTACCTTGTACCTTGTTTTAACATGCTCTTCATCTTGCACAGATGAATGTATTTCCCTCTCTCCTGTCTCGTGTCCTACGTGCCTATATCATATACATATAATATCAGTCAATGTAGTTTTAATACTCAAAGAAAGGAATTTTACAGACATCAATGGCCATTTTGTTGAAGAAATTGTTATTGATAATGTTGTATCAGTGACCCTTACCTATAAACAAATCCACTATTGACCCTTACCTTAAACCCCTCTCTCTTACCTATGCACACAACTTTCTTAGCAACCCTTACCCATGAACAATATTTATTGTGACCATTACCTATAAACATATCTACTCAATTATTAAAAACATCATTTTAATCGAGTTTCACTTGAACTATCAATAAGAATGCCGCTATCTCATGTATATACGTAACCATTGTAACAAACTCCTTGTATAGCTCAATGGCCCTGTACCTATCAACTCTGTGGCTGGGGGAGGAATCTCGGGATGGCCCTATCTCTATATGAAACACTGTCGATCTGTACCCAAAATGCCTCTCCTACTCATGAACATGCCCCCTCAATGATAAATACATCTCTGTGATCAAGCATTCTCAATTATTGGCTATTTATACATATAAATACATCTCTCAAATCTTATTCTAAGAAACTTAGTATTCCTCACCAGTAAGTGCCTTATCTTAGTGATCTTTACCTACATATATGATGTGAACCGATCTTTTTTTAGCAACCTCACTTAAACAGTTTTCCTTATAAATAAACATAGCTACTACACTTAGAGATCCTTACCAATGAACACATCTCTTTAAGTGACCCATACCATGTGAACACACCTTACCTATCCTTAGGTGACCTAACCTATGAACACATTTAATGACCCTTACCTATTTTTATGTGACCTAACATCTCTTTAGGTGGTGACGTAGCCACTAACAAATCTCTTTAAGTAACCCTAACTTGTGAACACATCTTAAACATCCCTTACCCATCATTAGGTGACAATTTACGAACACATCTCTCTAAATAACCGCTACCATATGAACGTGGGTACAGGGAGACTACAGGAATGGGTACAGGGAGACAATAGGAG
>WLWD01005774.1_pt1 | contig 15636 bp, 15 predicted proteins | sample 6712731 | NCBI WGS metagenome assembly WLWD01 (sample SAMN12718690, study PRJNA576275) | sponge metagenome | isolation source: marine sponge | host: Mycale hentscheli | place: New Zealand: South Island, Marlborough, Capsize Point | collected 2014-11-01
GGGTTTCATTTAGGGGGGGGCGAAAGGGGGCATTTGCCCCCCCTTGGGTTCTAAATGCCCCCCCTTGAATTCTAAGTGCCCCCCACCCTTTTGAAAGAACCGATATTTATTAAGAGAAAATTGTAAACCAAATTAATAATAAACAATATTCACACAGCAATTCGTCTAGGTTTTTTGTTCCATACTGTAATAATGTCATTTAATTGTGTAGATGAGAGCGTCTCGGGTGTCTCCATGGCTATTTTCATCAAATAGGATAATTGTGATTGCCCAATTCGATTTCGAATTCGTGTTTTAATTAGTTTCATTTTGGAGAAGCTCCTTTCCACTGAAGCAGTGCTGACAGGGATAGATAGACATATGTTTGCCAGGGTGCTAATGTTTGGAAAAATTTCACTAAGCATATCACTTGTGGTGAGCTCTTTCAACTGCAAGTGCAGGTTACCTTTCGACTTCTTCGATAAGTAGCTTCGAAATGTTTTCCACTCCTCTCGGGTTTCGCGGGAAATAAGAGCTTCTTTGGTGTATTCATCTCCACCAGCAGTCTTAGCAGGCAGCTCTGCACCATAGTGAGCTAATAGTACATCTATTAAGTCCTCACCATATGTATGGAAGTCAGAAGAGTCAGCAGCTGGCACTTTCTTCGGATCAAAGATGCCAAATGAGGAGACAATATTTTGTGAAATAAATCTGCTGGATATGTTTGCCTTCAGCATCCTGATAAACGGTTCAGCCACTTGTCCTTGGAATGTAGCAATGCTTTCCGTGGTTAACGTGATGTCAGTGACTTCTTCGATCTCATTCTTTGCATCCATCAGTTCTAATACCCAGTTCGCAGCAGGTAACATGGCATCATCAAGTGTATTGAGAGTGGCATCAACAAGAGGGGTGATAGCTGTCAAGTCTATTCTCTCAGTCTGGAGAGCTCTGCTCAACTTCGCCACTTGTGGCAGAACATAATCAAGGAGGTGTATGGCCACTAAAGTTGAGGGCCTACATAAGGCTTTACTGATACCTAGAGCTTCAGGTGCATGTGTCTGCTCATAGATATTGTTTAGAGCAGTCACAATTGCACTGTAGCTAGCTTTGACTGCCTTCACACAGCGTTCATGGGACAGCCAGCGAGTATCTGATGGTTTCACAACTTTCAGCTCAGGTAAGTCAAGCACCTGCTGTACTGCTTTGAGACTCTCCGCTCGCTTAGGAGAATAGTGGAAAAATTTCCAGAGGGTGGTGAGTGTGATGTACACATGTTTTATCCCACTGGTAGCATTAGCTGCTTGAACGCATGCTAGCTGTAGCAACTGGCAATGGCAGTGTACGAAAAGTGCATGAGGTGAAATTTTCTTCAGGAGACTCTGCACACCATTGTGTTTCCCAGAGAAAGTAGCTGCTCCATCGAATCCCATACCCACCAGCTTGCTAATCTGTATGTTTTTATCTTTCATGAATTCAACAAGGGCAGAATAAATAGTCTTTGCATAAGTAGCTTTCAATGGAACTATATCCAAGAAGTGCTCAACAGGTTGACCGTCCATGTTCACCCAGCGGAAGAAAATTGAAAGCTCTTCTGTGGTCGTCACATCAGTGCACTCATCTGCCATTATGCTGAAATGGGAAGCTTGGCGAAGCCGTTTCAGTAAACATTCTTCAGCCCATAAGCCAACTGCCTCAACGAATTCAACAACAGCAACTTTAGATGTGTAGGTTGCATTTAATCTAGCTCTTTCAAGGAACCCCTTTAAATCTTCTGCACCACAACTTACGATTAGATCAATAAGTTCATCAAAATTTGTTGTGTGGGGAATGTGGCGACGAGCTAGAAAATGGGTGCAACGAATTAAAGCTTTAATGGCCATTCTGTTCTTCAACTTTTCCTCATCATTAATTTGTTGGAGTTGCTGAATGACTGACCCTTCTTGTAGTGCTGTAGCTGCAGCCATCTCTGCTTCACATGATAGGAGGTGAATATCACTCTTTGCATGAATGTTCATCTTCTCTATTGCCTTCTTCCAGTTCGTGAAAGGTTTTGAGATCCATGTTCCTCCTGTTCTTTGAAGAGAACTTCCTCTCTTCCTGCAAACCTTACAAAAAGCTCCTTGGAAATTTTTATCAAACATCAGCCAATTGAAGCTCTCTTCCCATTTTTTGTTGTATTTTCGACTGCTTGCAGTGATTTTCTTGCTTTTCTCATGTGTAGTTAATCTCTCCTTTGCATGCTTCTCATGGACAATTAATCTTTTCTTGGCAGGACTTGGCTCCAAAAACTCAGTATCAGATTGATTGCTGTCAATTTTATCTTCTGTGTCACTGCTACTTGAGTGGCCAGGTGACTTTGAAGAGCTTGCACCACAGAAGAAAGAGCGAATATCCATTTGAGACTATCTTAAGCTGTCAGGGACTACGAGTGCTTAGAGTACTGGTTCTGGAAGTTGTAGAATCTGTATAGATCAAAACTCAACAACTGCTACGGTGAGCTGAGGGCTGGCCTTTTTATAGCCAGCCAGCAACCGTAAGTGTGAATCAACGTGTGATAAACCTAAGGGGAGGTGAGAGTCAGAGTTGAATAGTGTGTGAAAAGCATCTAAAATAGTGAATGTCACAGTTGACTGAAAATTGCTAGACGGTGGAGGTGAAAATGAGTAGCTGAATTAACTTGTCAGGATCTGACATATGCAGACCTCATTAGATAAGATTATGTTTTTTTAATGTAGGACATAGGCCTTCCAATAATTCTATTTCACTCCCATGGTGACCAGTGCTGCCCGCCCCCCCTTACATTTTCAAAACTCTATTTTGCCCCCCCCTTGCAAGAATGTCTGGATGAAACACTGGTAATCATTCCAGCGTGTATACTAGTGTGTGTGTTATGGTTGCAGGGAAGTGCCATTCCCGTGTGGAGGTGAAGAAGACAAGAGAGAAGTGGTGCAGATAGCTTGTGGGGCACATCATAACCTGGCTCTGTGTCAAGGTCAGTGGAGACCCCTTACCTGACATTGATTTAATTGCTCTCTTCGTTTTGGTGCATGTATAGTTTGTGTGTGTATGTGTGTGTGTGCTACATACATATGTACATATTTGATCTGTTCAGTGATATTATGAACTTGGTTATGGAGTCATATTCTCTTTAAAAGAATTCACTAACAGAATATAAAAATATTTCTCCATACCAACTCTCTAGTGACTAGTGCGTATCCAATTAGAAACTGAGTTATGATATTTTATATGCACAAAAGTAACAACTGTCCATGGGTGTAGGAAGCAAGTTTAAAGTGTAGAGGCCAATCAAGCTGTCACAATTGTCACGCCTACAATATTGGGTGTGGTTTAAATGTACATATTAGTAAAGTGATGTAAATTGGTGAAAGCATGATTGGTTCCTAGTGGAACTCACACTAGAGTCATGGATATCAAATTTGACTACTACATCTTTCCAGTTATAAAAAATAACCTTTAGAAGGAAAACAGAATTACATTACTCATTGAAGATTCCCTTTCTTTCTGGCACTAACAATGATACAGATTGCCTATCGTCGTAGTCTCGTGTAGTAAGACCCTTTACCAATCGCAAAGATCGTTGCTACAAGGCCACCTACACCGAGGATTGAATACTTCTTACAATCTACTTCTTTGCAAGATCTCTTTAGAAACAAAATCAGAAGAATGAGCTATTGATACAAGGCTTGAGAGTTTTTTTTTTTATCCCCGACATTTTAGTTACCGGCTGCCAAAAAAATGTACATGTGCAAGAGTGATCAAACAAGTTTAAATCGTTTCTGAAAAAAGTGTAGCGGCCATGGCTGCTATGGTTCCTGCGCCTATGCTGTAATGTACATATGTGACCGTGTACAGGAAAACCGGGCACAACGCGGCGTGCGTAAATATCGAGAAAAGATCGATCGATTTCTTAAAAATGTATTGTTTCAAGCCGACGGAAGGGAACGGTTAGGTATATTATAGCGGGAACGACTTAAGCTACGACGATAAAACTTGGAGAGCTCAATATCTGGATGCCGACAACTCTGTAAGTGCAAAAAAAATTTTTTCGAAGGGTGCCGCGTTGTGCCTGGTTTTCCTATAGACGGTCACATATATACAAAGACACGGCATGGACGAGTACAATTGGGTGAAATATTTTGTGTGCTAAATTATTTTGGCGAAAATATCACATACCTTTAGACTTATTCTATATTTACTTCTCTGTTACAGTCTTAACACTTCAATAGCACAATGTAGTTTTGTGGTTTTCTTTGTTTGTTTATTTGTTTGTTTCGTTGTTGTTTGTTTATCGTCCAGTCAATTGTTACTGTTTGAATTGTTTGTAGATGGTAAGGTGTACTCGTGGGGAGCCAACACCCACCACCAATTAGGTGTGAAGTCAGGAAGCCACACCTACCTGGCGGAACCCACTCTGATCACGTCCCTCCTGACCACTCCCATACTTCACATGAGTGCAGGGTTTGCTCACAACATTGTCATCACCACAGGGGGCGTGGCTTTGTCCTGGGGCCGGAACAAGTATGAAACTATGTAGTTAGGGAGTGATACTGTAGATGCACTATCTTAGGGGGTGGGGGGTATGAACTCTATAGGGTTCTTTGAACTTTGTCCAAAAGTATCTTAAACATAAAGAATAACTTTCAAAGTTAATGTATTTATTATAATTATAATTATACGTTATTGTGTATATAAACTTATGAAGTGTATAACTAAATCTTAATTAAATATTTGGCTTTTTGTTGCTGTTTGTTATTTCATTTTTGTTTTTGTTTTGTTGTTGTTTGTTGTTGTTTTTATTATAGCCAGTTATTATGTCATTTAAAGTCGCCATAAGATCCGTATTCATAATTACATCCCAATGATTCTGTTGTGTAGAAACATTTACCAGAGCATGTAGTACATGTACACTTTATACGGACATGACACACACACACACGTGTACATCTGGTATAATATTTATTTAAATGTGTACCTTTCTCTTTCTATTTTCATGTGTTACCTCTGCATGGACGTCTCTTCTCCATTTGTCTTGTATGGACAGTTACGGTCAACTTGGTATAGGAACGACTAAAGGTGAGTCTAGTGTTAGAGATAGGATGTGCTGTTAATATGCTCTGTGTGTATTTTCTGTGTATGTGTGTTTGTGTGTGTGTTTGTACAGACCAGACTGTGCCCTGCCAAATGTCTACGTTGACTGCTAAGGATAAAGTGGCTAGATACTCTGCTTGTGGAGAGGAACACACCCTCATCCTTACCAAGGTACCTCTACCACTCCATCCAACTGATCATAACCCATCAGTGGTTAACTATAATGCACACATCTAACTTACGGGAGCACGAAATTTAGTCCAATTTTATAACAATGACATCCCATACGTGTACTCTACTAGAAAAGTTTACCTGCAAAAAAATTTTTTTTTTCATAATTACAAGTATTAATTAAAAAAACAGTAACTAATAATTGAACTCTTTTCTCATGAACAAGAAAAATAGTAAAAAACTGAACAATGCATTTAAAATGAAGTGCTGGCTGGCAAGGCAAAAGATCATACAATTATAAAAACCAAACAAGAAAGTATTACAATTGTGCACTGTAATATGGTTGTAGGTATTTCATGAACATTTGTTAACTTTCTCTGTGTGTACTCATGTGTATGTAATGCATGGTGTACATCATGTGCCTGCAGAATGGAGAGGTGCATTCGTGCGGGCTAAACACCCACGGGCAGTTAGGCATTGGTTCCAAGAAGAACAAGGACTTGCCCACCTGGGTGAGGATGCTGGGGGCTCGAGTCTGTCAGGTGGCATGTGGCAGGTGAGAGATACTCATGTGACATGTACATGTGTGTGTGTTCATTATGTTCATCACATGTACCCTGAGACACCTGTCTATTGTTATTGTTTATTATGTACACAGACATGTGTACATCTAAATTATGTTAGAACATCTGTTTTTTCTTGTCCTGAGTAGCATAAAACTAATCTTATGTGTCAAGTTTTTTATTTCTTGTTTCCCTTCATAGTTATAATAAAAGTTTAATTTTATCATATGAGCTGTTATAATTTCATACGTTCCGAATCTAATTAATCAACTAAACTTCTGTAGTATTGGACAGTTACAGTATATTTGAGTTTTGGCACTCTTACATTGTGGACTCTACATTTACATCATGTATGTGGGCTTGTGTATGTGTGGGCATGTGTATGTGTGGGCGTATGTATGTGTGGGCGTGAGTATTCTGTTGCACATGCTGGACTTTCTGTATCCTCTATCAACTGCGACTTTTAAAACATCTACGTACAAAACAAAACCTAGGAGAGCCTTCTTTAGTGGACAAAAACTGATGAGTAGAGGGAATGATAGTGTAATAGTAACTGTAGAAGTCTCTTCTAGCACCATATTAACTATACTATGATTATGCAGTAGGACTTCAGTTATTTGAACATGTTGGGACAGACAGGTGTTCAGATAACTTAACACCATAAAAAAAAGTACAGTAGGATGTCAGTTATCCGAACACGTTGGGACCAAGGGGTGTTCGGATAAGAAAATTGTTCGGATATCAAAACCAAATTAGCTATGTATAAATACACAAATCTTTGCATCGTTGCTGGACAAAAGCCTTGTCCAGTTCACTAAACTCAGGCCTTCTCACTATCTTTCTCTTCTTAATACAATCTCCTTCTTCAATTTCTGTCGCAAACCGCTTCAATTTAGCCTCATTCTTGACGATATCATGAACTGTCGACCTACCAACGTTAAATTGTTGGGCTACGCTCGTCATAGACAGTCCTTTTCTTATACTTTCACAAATTTTAAGCTTTTCTTCAATTGTTAGCACAATTATTTTCCTTTTTTTCCCGGTTGCCTCAGCCATTTTCGAAAAAAATAGCAGGCGCTCAGATATACTGTAATCCATGCGGGTAGCTTTCCGGCGGCGGGGGGTGGGCGGGTCATTAAGTCGGTAAAGGGGCGCCAAACTTTAGTTGTTCGGTTGATCGACGTTTTCGGATAACTGACGTTCGGATAACTGACATCCTACTGTATTATCAAGCACTGATGAAGGGGCGTGGTCAAGCAATTGTTTTTTCATGTCTGCACATGCTACTATTGCTTTTGGGTGTTCGGATAATTGAAGTTGTACTGTACCTAAATATGTTTATACATGTGCAAGTAGTTACTGTTGTTGTTTTTAATAATTTTTGCTTTTGTTTGTGTATGTGTATGTGTGTTTATTTGTAAACATCCAGGATGCACTCCGCTGCCATGTCCTATCCTGAAGGCGATGTGTTTATGTTTGGACAGAGCAACCACGGCCAAGTGGGCGTGGGTGGACCCATACCACTTGTAGTGCCCACCGACATCAACCTGGGGGAACCCCCTCAGAGCCAGATGACTGATGAGGTAAGGGATAGGGGGACCCCCTCACAGTGTATATTGACTAGTCACACACATACATGTACATATAGCCACCCCAGATAAGCTATCAAAACTGTGGATAAGTCCTTCCTTGGTTGGTTGTGTATCTTAGTGCATAAGAATAATCATCTGATGTACAATACCCTGTCAGGTTACATTGCATGATACAGTAATAGTAATGGTAATAGTAGTAGTAGTAGTAGTAGTAATAATAATAGTAGTAGTAGTAGTGGTAATTGTAGTAGTAGTAGTAATCGTAGTAGTAGTGTGGGTTGGGCGTGTCCTGGACCACCTGTACACACAACATTGTTGTTATGGCTGTTCAGGTTTTGAAGATGTTGAGAGAAGCAATAGAGAAAGATACATCTAGTAGTAGTAATAGTAGTAGTAGTAGTAAACGGCCGAAGCAAGACGTCCCAGATGAAGGTACCTCAGTGGATGCTATGGACTCAAGACAGACGTCGGCAGAACCAATGCACCTGGCCTATGCCCCACACAGAGTGTTCTGTGGAGGGGACCAGACCTTCATCAAGGTGGAGTTGGTGGTAAGTGTTAAATGATATGAGATTGTAACTGTTGGCCTGTTACTGTATGTATTTATTATGTATTGAATACTCTACATCACTCGAGCATTCAATACTTTCCCATTGAATGCTTTAACTGGCTTGTGCTAGTTCTGGACAACTGAATTTTTGAAAGTATGGTAGAGTTACCTCTGAATGTTTACTGCTTTGGAAAAAGAATATTCAATGTATATTATAAATAAAATTTTAAAAAAACAAAAAACTCGTCTTACAATATGGGAATGGCATGTCACTCTCACACCTGTGTTTTTACTCACTTTTGGCTCATGAAAAGACTTACCGTACGCTGGTGAAATATCTACCCATAAAGTACACTGACTCGTGTAATACGTACTATATACTATACATTAGATATTTTGCTTGTGTATTTCCGCATCACGCGGGTGTTCAATATTTTCCCATATTAAACACTCCAACGGCACCCATGCATAGTTCACTGGATTATCATGTTTTAAGCTAAAGAATTATTTGGTGTAATATGTACTATACATACATACATACATACATACAGGTTTGTGTATGTAACATACAACAATACATTCACAGGCACCTGCATTCTAATTCACTGATAAGTATGTACATGTGTATGTATGTATGTGTGTATGTATGTGTGTATGTATGTTGTATTTGTAGGCCACTAGAGACTGTTTGAGCCTTCCTAGTGCATATCGCACCCACAAAGCCACACCTCCTCAGAACTTGCGCACTATTTGCAATAAATTACCAACTTACATGACAAAGGACTGTCTGGAGAATAAAATGGGCGTGGCAAATGACGTGCCACTAGCTCTGAGTGTTGCCATGGAGGAAGCATTCTCTACATCTGCACTCGTCAATGGATCCTTTCTATCTAGGTAAAGGGTTGACCACACACACACCACAAGCATATACATACACATACAGTATTCATACACAAACGAACACAGAAACTATACATACTAAAGCACACACACACTCACTTTTTTCTTTTTGCATAGCATCTACTGTACTCTGCATTTACTGGAAAAGTATGGAGCTTTTTTTTTTTTTTTTTTTTTTTTTTTTTTTTTTTATTTAATGGTGATGTTTTTGTGTTTGCATGTATGTATCTAGACCAGTCCCAGATACCCCAACTCCAGTGGATGAGAAACATCATTGCGTAGATTTCAAGGAGATAGAGTCAGCTAGAGATCTGTTTAAAAAGAAGATGGACTCAGAGAAGGAACATGGATTTACTGAGCAGGTGATTTATATACTTATACATGTATGTGTGTATGTATGTACACATTTACAAGCAACTCAACTTATTCAGTTGGATATATGCGAGATATTGCTAACGATCTTGATAAGCACTATAGTTATGAATTAGTTGACTAATTTTGGATTGTGAATGCTATATATTTTATATAGTACATGTATTGTTATTTTATTTTGCAACTGTTGGAATTACTTTAAAGTGTAATCATTTGGTACGTATTGTTACTCTCAACTATGATGTGTTACTATGGATACAGGCAATAAGCAATTAATTACATACACGAAGAGTTTGCTCAACGTGATCAATGATCATAGTGCCACTCCCATCATCTCGTGTCCTATCTTAATAGCATGCTCAGATGTGTTGTTTGTGTTTGTGTATGGATGAGTGTGTGTGTGTGTGTATTTGTGTGTGTGTTTGTGTGCAGGTAGAGAAGGTATTCCATCGTTGTCTGAAGTCCAGTATTGGTGTCCGGTCGTGCTGTGTGGAGGGACTGAGATATCTCCTCATCGTCCCACTGTGGTTGCCGAGTGCTGGCAAGTCTTCTTCTGGAGTCCTCCACAGTCTCTACATAGACAACTTGGTAGAGATCTCTGGTGATTACAGCCTACTGTTGGGTAAGGTGTGGGTGAGGGTGGTTACAGCCTACTGTTGGGTAAGGTGTGGGTGAGGGTGGTTACAGCCTACTGTTGGGTAAGGTGTGGGTGAGTGTGGTTACAGCCTACTGTTGGGTAAGGTGTAGATGAGGGTGGTTACAGCCTATTGTTGGGTAAGGTGTGGCTGAGGGTGGTTACAGCCTACTGTTGGGTAAGGTGTGGGTGAGCGTGGTTACAGCCTACTGTTGGGTAAGGTGTGGGTGAGTGTGGTTACAGCCTACTGTTGGGTAAGGTGTAGATAAGGGTTACAGCCTACTGTTGGGTAAGGTGTAGCTGAGGGTGGTTACAGCCTACTGTTGGGTAAGGTGTGGGTGAGCGTGGTTACAGCTACTGTTGGGTAAGGTGTGGGTGAGTGTGGTTACAGCCTACTGTTGGGTAAGGAGTAGATGAGGGTGGTTACAGCCTATTGTTGGGTAAGGTGTGGGTGAGGGTGGTTACAGCCTACTGTTGGGTAAGGTGTGGCTGAGGGTGGTTACAGCCTACTGTTGGGTAAGGTGTAGGTGAGGGTGGTTACAGCCTACTGTTGGGTAAGGTGTGGCTGAGGGTGGTTACAGCCTACTGTTGGGTAAGGTGTGGGTGAGCGTGGTTACAGCCTACTGTTGGGTAAGGTGTGGGTGAGCGTGGTTACAGCCTATTGTTGGGTAAGGTGTGGCTGAGGGTGGCTACAGCCTACTGTTGGGTAAGGTGTGGCTGAGGGTGGTTACAGCCTACTGTTGGGTAAGGTGTGGGTGAGCGTGGTTACAGCCTACTGTTGGGTAAGGTGTGGCTGAGGGTGGTTACAGCCTACTGTTGGGTAAGGTGTGGGTGAGCGTGGTTACAGAAATTTTGCACATACATACTATAACATAGGTATGTTTCATATAGGATTTTTTTGCTCTGGTAAGGGGAGGAAAAGATTTTAGAGTCAAAAGATGGACAAGAATGGCATCAAAGCTTCATAATTAGTGTCTTAAATGCACAAAGTGAAAGGACTAGAAGGGATGATTTGGAAGGAGTGTTGGACATTTTTAAACAAACTCTAGAGTAAGGCCTTTTTTTTTCATCACATCTTATACTGACAAGCTGGGGTAAAATATTTAGGGGGGGAGGGGGAGGGGGATCCCAGGGCTCTCATTGTCTGGATAAAACCCTGGTACATAAGCTGCTACTAGTACATCAGTCCTACATATGTGTGTACACACAATAATGAGGGGATTTCAGTCATGTGGGCTGCTTACTTTGGACTTCTTTTTCCTTTTTTGGTTCATAATGATTCGTTTATTGATTTATTAAAATTCACTCCGTGTGTAATGTAGCAAAATGGTTCGTGGAGCTAAACACTGAGTACGCAGCACACGTGTGGAAGGTATGTACAAGTATTATATGTTTTAAAAAAATTATTTTTTGCTTGTTTTTTTTTGGCTTTTTTTTTTTTTTTTTTTTTTTTTTGCAAATTTTTTTAATTGTGGTTCTTCTGGTTTGAGATGTTTGCCCTTATTTGTGTGATTTAGTTAAATAGTTAATGTTGTACTAAATCAATCAAGAATCATATGTGACAGGCACAGGTAGAAATCAAATTTTATGTACACCCCGTCAAAAATGTGATTTTTGCCAAAATGTTATGTTACTACTTCATTTTAAGTTCATCATACTAGTAACAGTACAAAAAATTAGCAGTCCAGACATGATAATAGTGAGTGTGGTACATACGACAATAGAAATGTGTATGATTGTGAGTAGAAAAAGAATTGACGAATGAAAGAGCCAAACAGAAGTCAAAAATAAGTAGGAAAGTTAATTCTGATGAAAAATAGGGCATCCTGCACGTGTCGTATGACCTTGCGACTGCTTTGCAGGATTCTTGTGCCCCCTGCCATCACATCCAGGTGTTGAACATTTAGACTTCTTTCGGGTTTTTGGTGCTTGATTTCCAGAGCTAGATTTTTGATTTCCAGAGTTAGGTTCTGGTATCACAACATCTCGAGAAAGATAAAGTGGCCAACGGTCAGGAGATACCCACCTGGAATACATGGTCTGCATATGATTCATCTTCTGCTCAGAGAGGTTTGATCTTCTTTCATAATAGTTGTGAAGAGAATCAATAGATATACGCATCCCATGGTTGATGATAACATTGGTACTCTCCAATTCAATAGCTTCGTTCCAACATGATCTCCTCACCAAAACTCTCAAATCTCTGTTGTAGTTGAAGAATCGCATGTCTTGGAGCTTTCTGATTCCTGATACTTCTCCATATTTGTCTTGGAGTTGTTGTTTTCAGCAGAAAATTCCATTCCCATCTTCAATAATTGTTGTTGCATGCTGAGAACAAACAGACTTCAATTCATCTATGGTGAAGACATCTGTTATAGGAATGGGCAATGGATGAAAATAGGCGATCAGGAGAAAACTTCGTGTGGCCAGGAACAAGAAAAGCTAGCCTGATATAGTCTACTTTTCCTTGCTTTACCATTTCATGACACCACGCAAACATGTACCGGTTCTTGTTTGTACTACATGCATTATCCATGCATGAAGATGCAAAACCGCTTGATCCATGGGTATGCCAGTTGCACTTGCTCGATGTAGGCATGTAATAGAGAAATAGTGTGATCTGTATTCTTAGGAGTGATTCGTTCATCGAAGATGAATACATGCTTGCTGTCCGATCGATAGTCAACAATTCCAAATACTTCATGAGAAACGTTTTGCATGTGGTAGGAAAGGCCAGGTTGTGCACTTTCACCCCAATGGGGGATTAACTTTGCTTGCTGATAGTCACAGCTAAGGACTAAAATGAATTCCTCCATAAGCATACTGAGATCATCAACTTTACTTCTTGAAATACTACTTCTTACTTCCAGCAGTCGTATTTTGTTCCACTTGTCTTTACAAGCAAGGGTACAATGTCGATAATGCACTCTACCCTCTTTAGCATCTTCTTTGTGGCTCTTCAATTCATCTTTTAAACCAACAAGCTCAGCATGCAAGGTTAACAGCTCAGATGAATCAGCATTACCTGACTGAGTTTTCCGATTTATTGTAGCACGGATACGACTTATTTTTTCTTGAAATTCTTTGCAGTGATCACAATAATCAGTCATCGATGGACACAATGCCCACTTTGGACGTTCCTCCAATAGCCATTTTCTTGCTGTCGTACCACTGATCGTAGTTTCACCAATTTGTTTCTGTACTCTGTTGAACTGCTCAACAAGTGAACTTTTTTCTTTTTCTTCAAACAATGTGGATACTTGACAAGTACCTCCGAATCATCATTTAGTAACTTCCAATATTGCTTAAAACTGCAATCAATTCCCTCACTAGCCAGTACCCACTTCTCTAAGCGTTGCTTTACAACCACCTTTTTCGTCATGCTAACAATCGGAAACTTTGAAAGACTGCACTTAATCTTGCGCTGATGTACCAGCCTCTCGGAATGGATATTGATATGTTCAAGAATACAGGAGTGGCAGTAGACATAATTACCTTGAGCATCAAAGAGATTGTCTCTGACCCACTTATTTTGTTCCACCAAATTACGATACGGCTGGCAATGGCTCTTTTAGGCAGAGGATAACAACGTTTACGTTTTAAAAGAACATTAGGAGAATGCATTCCAAGGTTATTGTAAACTTTAGACAAGTTTGCTAAAATAGGAGGACATACTACACACTGTTTCTTTTGCTTCTTTGAATGAACAGTGATGTCACTGCTGCTTTGATCGGAAATACCTCGATCCAGGGATGGGCGCAATCTATACGAACATCTATAAAAATAGATAATAGATAGTGTTAAGAGGGGGAAGCCATTTCACTTGCACAAATGAGTAGACACTAACTTCACTAATTGGGGGGATTTAATTAGAATAGTAGTTCTACAAACCAACCTTGCTTTTCCAGATAAGAAGTTGGATACATAGCTCCTTCTACGACGTTTCCGTACTGGAGTTGCTTTGGAAGGTACAGGTTCTTCATCTTCTTCAGCTGCCACCTCACTCATAGACTCTGATGAACAAGAAACATCATCATCTGAAACCATTGGTGATTCTGAGCCATTGCCAGGTTGCTGAGGAGTAGCAGGTACTGCCTGTGTGGTTTCATCCACACCCTGCATTCCAGAAAATGCTTCCTCACAAAATAGCTCTGGAGAATTACTACTTGAAGTTGCTTCCATGACAAACTCTCAAAAATCAGTAGCTTAAGCTAGCTAAGCTATATACTAACCAAAGACTCTTTGTAGCTAGCTAGTTGGCAACCACTAGCTATCTCCTATACAGTCTGTGAAGGTGAGAGAAGAGTCTAGAATAAGTGAGAGAAGTCTAAAGTTCACGCATGCCTTGCAGCTGCCTTTCTGAGTATGCTCAACTTTTTGGCTCCATTTCTCAAAACCAGAAAGTGTACATAAAATTTGATTTCTACCTGCGCCTGTCACATATATTTTAATATGACTTATCTATTCAGTCATTCTTGGCAGAAATAATCTATTCAGTCATTCTTGGCAGAAATAATCTATTCAGTCATTCTTGGCAGAAATACACTATGATTATAATAACAGCAAGTTTTGCTCAGTTCTAACTGCCAATTAATAGGACTTCGGCGGCAAGAAGTCTTAACGGTCGGGTTAAGTTTTAATTAATTAATTCTGTTAGAACTGAGGAAATTTGCTACGTAACTTATCTTATTCAATTTTCATAGTATTTCTTATCTTAGCTATTGTTGTCTTGCAATTGATTTGCAGATAGTTAAAAGTTACATTGCTTCTCAAATAGTAGAGGCTCAACGCAAGAAGATGGCCAAAGACAAAGACTTCTTTCCAAGAGTAAGTATTTAAACCTTTTAAATTTTTTCTTTTGTATTTACTAATGGACTTTAAAAGGGAATTATGACTTAGTAGTTTCATTTTTTTTTGTTTGTTTGATTTGTTATATCACACAGTGGTGTTGTATATCACACAATGTTGTTGTATTTCTTGTAGCCATTAGAAGTGAGGTTGAAAGCGTGCTTACAGTTTGTTCGTGGCTTGTACAAGGTGAGAATTGGCTTCTTTATGTTGTGTATTTATTTTAACAGTTGGTTTTACATATGATACCACCAGTCGAAAGTTTTAAATTACCTAAAAAATAAGTTTCAAGGTTTGGCCATTTAACTGCAAGTTAGGTGGGGTTAATGCTGGGCGAAACTCCTACGATTTGGGTAGGGGGTCATTTGTGTGGGTCGGTATAGGTGCGCGGGGCATGACTTCACGTGAGATCAAGCGGGAGAAAAACAGGTTGACTTGCCTCGTGTGGTCAGTCTACCCTCCGTGGAAAAAGCGAAGTGTGTGGCAAAAATTCTAACCGCAAAATGCCCGCCCACCCACACCTACTGAGTATAGGACACTAGGGGAGAGAAGCACTCCGTCTGGTACTAAATTTGTTTTGTTTTGATTGTTTTTTGTTTTGTTTTCACACTCCGGCGTGCAGCCTTGTGCTGTCTGCCGTGATACAGTGTGTCGCCAGGATTAAATGGGGCGTCTGCCCCGCCCCATGTAATTGCCCCGAGCCAGCACTGTTGGCCCGGGGGTGGGGCTTCCGGCGGCCACCTTGGCCAAACCACTCAGCAGAAATGCTGCGGAAGTATATAGGGGGTAGTAATAGATATGGGGTACTGGGAGGTAGCTATGGGAATTGGGTAAGTAGAATCAATATGTCACCGAGCCTGCAGCAGGAATGGGACCATGGGTTGGGGCGAGGTGATATTCCTTTGGAGTAGGATGGAG
>WLWD01005333.1_pt1 | contig 15627 bp, 13 predicted proteins | sample 6712731 | NCBI WGS metagenome assembly WLWD01 (sample SAMN12718690, study PRJNA576275) | sponge metagenome | isolation source: marine sponge | host: Mycale hentscheli | place: New Zealand: South Island, Marlborough, Capsize Point | collected 2014-11-01
GAGGAAGTGAATGAATAAATGAAAAGCAGTACTAATTCAAGGGTGGCCGTGAAGTTTGAATGATTTTAGGGCGAGGGTTTGAGGAGTTTTCTTGAAGGACTGTTGGCAGTCTGTCTCCAACACTGGTATCTTCAGGCGTTACCACTACAATGCTGGGATGTGTAGCCGTACCTTCAAACAGCTCTTGAACATCTCCTAACAAATAAAATTTAATGATACAACAAACACGTTGATTTCTCAGTGGCTTGGTTTTCTAAACTTGAAAAATCTCATGGGATTTAATACTCTGGGAGCATGCCAGGAATGAGATCATTTCTTACCAGCTAGAATAAAATCTATAACAATGACTGGAAAAAGGGAAGCCATGTCCCTAACATGGGTCATGCATGGGAGACACTGTACCATGTGATGCAGGACAGTGTAGTATGATCTAATGCAACATCCATTATCATTGCAAGGTAGACATTCACCCCAGCAGCACTGCCCCCCTAGAAATCTTTAGTACTAACATTTTGACAATGCAACACATAGTTTTTCCTATTTAAATGCATCCCTGGACACACACAAACACACACACACGCACGCACGCGCACACACACACACACACACACACACACACACACACACACACACACACACACACACACACACCTGGTAGCTGTAGCTTGGCTAATGCAGTGACCAGGCTGAAGTCCACAACAGGTTTGGCTTCTTCCGTTTGCTCCCATCCCACTGGAGGAGATGTAGGAGGTGAAATCAGAAATTGCTTTGTCCTCTCAGGAATTGCTAGTGAAGCACTACCAATCTGAATGGGCTGAAGGGAGAAAAAATTTGCTGATATTAAAAAAAATAAAAATAAAAAAATAAAAAGTAAATTGGTATTAAAATAAGATGCACCCAAGCTGGCCTACTCTTCCCTCCCATAAATTAATTAATAATAACGGTGATATAAGAAGAAACTTAGAAAAGGTACAGCCCTAAAAGCCACACCCACTCCTTATTTATGGAAAAAGCAAGTGATTAATTTACATGTTCAAGTTAGCTAATGCTGTACAATTAGCATTTGTTGAATCTAACACTTCATGAATTATTTTACACAGTTTCAAGTTTGAATTGCGATAGCATGAGAGGTTGTTGAGTTGACTCTGAGACATTGGTGCTAGTAATAACTTTTCACTCGAAAAGCAGAAGCACTTCATGTGATCACTGAACTCGTTGCTGGAATAACAAGGATCAATATCTTTGTTACAGTTTCATACAGATGACTTACTGTCATCACCTTTAAAAACTCAGTTGTAGCTTTTAACTATATCACTGAGTGGCTACAACAAACCAACACTTCATGAAGAAGTGAAACCTTTCTCCTGCAGTCCAAAATATGTATTCTGTTATTTACTTAAATTTAATAAATTTCATTCCTTCCCCAATTTCAAAAGTAAATCTTCCAATAAACTAGTGATGTGCTTGAGCACAAATGGCAAGCGAGCCTAAAACGTAAACGTTTCCTTTGTGATATTCTTTAGCTTAGTAGTAGTTGTAACACACAATACTTTCACACAGCTGAACATACCTACACAAGATTTACATGGTGAGTAGTCTAGTGGTCAATGAATTTTCAAGTAAATACTGTTGCGTAGGGCTTATTAACTTGCCACCGCCACTACTTCGAATAGAAATGAACTCCGGTAAGTTTTTGAGTTTTAACTGTACCCACAAAAGAATTCAAAGCGGTAAACAATTCAATTTCTAGAGTGATACGGGCAATGATCGAAAATCAGAACAATCTGTTTAGTGAAATTTGGGACAGGGTCAAAAACCGAGCTAACACAAAAATACGTGAGGGTCAAAGTACAAAATGACATACGTATGTCCACACACATATATAAACAAACAAATATCCCCGATTTTCAATTGTGTTAACCCTGAGAGTGTCTCGCTCGCTTCGCTCACTCACCAATTATTTACTGCTTTGTAACCAGAGTAGTTATAATATCAAGGATACCAAATAATGAGCATGATACAAATCCTTAGTGTTGTAGGATAATAACCATCACCTGAACCCATTAGGTACCTTGTAGGACCTTTCCCCCCCTAGGCAATATAAGCAACACTAACTTAGCAGACACCACTTTCTCCCAAACAGATATGCTTCATTACTCTCGATTCATTCCAGAGTCTGGCATATCAATTATGTAATAGAATGAAAGCTACTTTCCTAAGCTCTTGTAAGATAATAATTATTAAGAATTGGAATAGCTGTATAAGTTCCAGCATCACACACATGTGCAGGTATTTATGAATTAAGGGACTAGTGTATTTATATCAAGCATAGAAAAATAACTGGGCTGTCAAGAGCATGTTGCCACAACAACTGTATAAAGTTGTTATCCCTTTCTTCATGCAATGCCATCGTTTAAATAAGAGTTTTTTTTTTCTTGAAAATTCTGTAAGATGAACGTACTCACAATTCCTCAGCTACTCTGACGCACGGGCTACTGACACAGCATCAATATTTGAACAAATGTTGGGTCAAGTAACAACAACACCCACTGCTGTCTGAAACTCAAAACTTTGTGCTTACAAAAATCTCTGGTAGCATAGAATCCTTCCAAATTAATAAAAACTTCCATATATTAAAGCGGATTCTTCCGCATGCCCCACAGAACTTACTCAACCTGATTTACTACATACATGACAGTAAGCTAACTCCCAGGCTGCATCACTGTGTGTCCATTTCCACTTTATAAACAATGGACTCTAAAATTTAAAGGCAAAAAATACTTTGTCTGCCCGAACTGGTGCCAGTGAAAATTACTGTTTAGTGGCACATATGGTTCTAGAGGAACACCTGGCAAGACAGAGAAGTGGCCATGCTTGCAATGTATGCGACGGGTTTCTGGAACATCCACCTAAACAAGGCATCTAATTACGAGGTGCCTGAGGATGGCGCCTTATAAATGTGGGAGCTGCAGCACAAGTTGTCTCCGCCATACACACTACAACCATTCATTATTTTGTTCAATTTATTACAGTTGTTTTCTAGAAAACGTCTCGCTAAGAGTTGCTCAAGCCTAGGAGGCATGTCTTGTATTCCGTATGCCATTATAGTAAGTCTCCACGATGCCACGACAAATCCAGACTCTGGCCAAGAGGAAGTTAATGCTCTGCACAATAATCTAACAGGCAAGTATTTTTAGCAAGTTCTACCGCTTGCGAGAGCTTCATAAGCTAGAGCTATCATCAGCTACATATCAATTTCTATTGTAAATAATAAAAAAATAAAATAAAAAAATCGACCAATACGGCTTTACTGGTGGATACTGAAAAAATATAATCACCGCAATTAGGTGAATCCTTCCAAACTGGTCACATATATTCCGAGTAAACTAAACAGCTATGTAAATTGTGGGTATGGCATAGCTTAAAAGATACGACCGTGGTCGTACAGACTGTTCCGGCTCCTACGACCTTGAAATAATGACAACATATTTTTTTTTTACCCATTTAATGATATTGTCCCTGCAATCCACTCACATTGATAGGATGCATTTTGAGGTCTTCTCCACAGAACTCATGGTTCCTGAGATTGTCTTGCGCAAGTTTGGCCTGCTCTGCAGTGGGATAGATCACTTGAACTCGCCCAAAGCTTTTCAGATACTTGAATTGGCAATTCTCACTGTACACTCTGAACACCTTTTCAAACTCTGACTAAAGGAAAGAAATGATTCACAGGTGGTTGGAAAAAAAAGAAAAAAAGAGCATTGTAACTTGGTTACTCACTTTCATGGATTCTTCTTCCTGGTCAGAAAACACAGCAGATGGTACCCTAGTAACCCAGAAGGACTGTTCCACAGCATTGTAAGATTCTCGATCACATATATTATCCCCGCTCTCGCCGCCGTCCATTATTTTATTCGTCCAGGCTAACCGCTGGCACGCACGGAGCACTACCCTCTCTCTTGGGAACTCTATAACCGCTGATTCAGCAAAATGACGATTTATGACGTAGTCGTTATGGTAACATAGTACAACTACTACAAGCAAAATGAGCTCGCTGCCACCTCTTCTAACCAGGGGCAAAGAAAGTACTGAAGAGGATTCCCTTAAACTGCCTTTCCAACCTGTGCTCACTAAGGCTGAGAAATATAAGGAACTCTCAAAATTTGACCGCCTTAGGCTAAGAAGGCAGGAAGCCCATTTCAGGAATGCCTTGAAGACAACTTCTGGCTTAGAATCTGTAGCAAGGGACCTGAACAAGGCAAGTACAAAATATAAATACGCTAATTTGAAGGTGAAAATTTAAAAAAAGGTAATTATAAAGGCCAAAATTTTGCTTCAGAACAAAACTGCATCTCATGCCTTGAACCAAATTCAGTTCTAACTTCATTTAAAGATTTCTCATGAAAATAATGTCATAGTTGTAGTAAAGCACAAGAAGTCTTGTTTAACAGAGTGAATCTAACTATAATGAGAAGTGAAAATACTATACTGAAGAGATAACAAAGTCAGGGTCACAAACTTATACAGAGGAGATGTGCAAGAATGTATGTATGTATGTATGTATGTATGTAATACTTAATAATTGTATTTGATTTAGGATTTGAGCCAGCTAGAAGAAAAGAAAGGAAGGAAGACCATTTCATTTGACAGACTAGCAGTCTGTAGAGAAGCTTTCGAGAGAATAGTCAAACTTAATAAAGAATGTGCTCCTGAGCTCAAGCACATCATGGTGAGTACTCAACAGTTGGCTTCTCTATAATGTATATCACCAGTAAACACTTTCTTTTTGTTTGCAGGATGTTTACAATGAGTATGTCTTGTATATGGTGAGTAAGACTCACAGTATGCCACGCCCTCGTCGTTGGAAGGACTCATTGGATCACGACAGTGATGGCGCACCCAAAGACAGTGTCGAGTTAGATCGACTCAAACACAAACTGCATCAACTGGAGGTCAAGGTTCGTGTTTCACTTCGAGAGCAGGCAGAGTGAGTTAGTTTTGATGAAAAGCTATATAATTGGTGAGCAAGCGGAGCGAGCGAGACACTATACATTGGTATCAAATTGAGAATCGGGGATACTTGTTTATATATATATGTGGGGACGTACATATGTCATTTGTACTTTGGCCCTCTCGTATTTTTGTGTTAGCTTGGTGTTCGACCCTGTCCCAAACTTCACTAAACAGAATCCTCTCGTTTATCGATCATTACCCGTATCATCCTAGAAATTGAATTGTTCACCGCTTTGAATTCTTTTGAGGGTGCAGTTACAACTCAAACACTTACCAGAGTTCTATTTCTATTCGAGTTAGTGGCTGGTAAGTTAATACAATATTTGTCGTAGTTATAAGCCTACGCAACAGTATTTACTTGAAAGTTCATTGTTGTTCACTAGACTAACCAGAAGGTAAGTGTCATGTAAGTGTGTTCAGTTGTGTGAATAGTATTGTGTGTTACAACTACTACTTAGAAAAAGAATAAAATGTTTACAAACCGCGACTTGTTTATTATTGCTTCTTCTTTTTTTCAATTCAAACAGTTGCGGGAAGTGGTTACTATGGCATTGAATCACCTTTGCCTTATATTATACTTAATTTAAAAACTCAGACTTTTTTTTTAGTAGCGTGAGTGTTAGAAGTTAAAATCAATCGTTTAACAATAGTGTAGTTTTTAGGCTCACTCACCATTTGTGCTCAAGCATATCACTAGTGTTAAAGAGAATTAATCTGATAAATCTCACTACACATCCAGATATGACATGTTAGCTACATCCGCTACATATTCTGCAACTCAAAAAAAAAAAAAAGCCAGTAATATTGTCTGGGGTGTAACTCCCAGGCAAGGATAAGGAGAGTCGAAGGACCAGCTCTGGTATAACCTGAGCAGTAGAATATGTTAGCTTCACCAGAATTAAATATGTCAATGTAATTTACATCTTTAGCGTAATGATGAAATGGCAAAAAACAGCATTAGAAGTAAGCTATATATTATAGGTAACTATTGTTCAACAAAGTTCGATGAGGTACGACAATACCTGATAATATGCCTATATTTATTTTATTTTATTTTTATTGTTCTCTTTTATTAGCCTTTAGTACAGGATTATATATTTAGTATTATATTAAATTTAGCCTAGAGAAGAAGTTGAAGGACACGACAGCATTTCATTCCCAAGAGGTACGCAGACTACACATGAAAGGAGAGGAGAAAGTGTCGACTGCTTCAGCCATGATAGCAGAGAAAGAGATTTCCACAGAGTATCTAGCTCACTTGGAGAGATTACACCTGCAGGTAAGGGGTTAACAACACAATTGAGCTTTGACATATCCTATTCCTAATAATCATTAAGATACTGTACGTGTTGGAATACATGGAGTTGCATTAATGTCACCAGTGATGACAAGTGAGCCCAACAAAGTACAGGTTGTTTTAATCAATTTGCAAACACAAAGTCCAATTAGAATCGGCTTAAATACACCCAAGGTGCACTAAAGTGAGTGGGGGAAGAAGGGAAAATGATTCCCCCTCAAACTTGTAATCGCACCCACCCTAATGTAACCATGTTAGACGTATTATATATATGTTCATTTGTTCCTCACTTCCCCAATAAACCCACTAATTACCGAGTATATTGAAAACATTAATGGTCGGTCATAATTATCACTTCCACGCACCATGACTGCTCGTGCTTTACTCCCTTCAGATAGCAGATAAACAGGACAAGATAGCCGAGGAGAAAGACAAAAGAAAAGGCAGTGTTCCCATGTCTGTCTACCACAATATAGAGCAATGCTTACGAGAAGCTGAGGTAAAGTTACCAAACTTTACAAAACTATCACTCTCCTTATACGCATTTATCATGTTCTAGATTGACATGCAGAAAACCCAGCGAAAGAATCAGATTCTTAGGATCAAGTTGAAGGTTTGCTGTCATTGCTTCATTCAAATTCATTTACCAATCACATTTATCTTTTCATCAGAACTGTGAAGAGGAACTGCTATATCACCTGCAACAGCATAATCTACAGATTAATGGGTAAGATGACAATACTGGAAAGATTAATCATTTATTGCAATAAATTTGATTGCAGAGATCTTAGGGAAATTTTGGGATTTTCATGACATGAATGGATCTGACAAATTCAAACAGAGCAGCACACAACAACTTTTCAATATTTGATAAATTGGTAAAAAAAAAAAAAGTTTAAGAAAATTTTGCTTTTGAGAAGTCCATTTCAGGATGCTGCTCCATGAACCTATTACAGTGGAAGAGGCACAAGATAAACATGTCTGTGGTACAGAGACTTCTTAGTGTGCTACTCTTACTTTTTCATAATGTCTTGTTTCTTCTGATCCTCTGATGTTGGCAAGCCCATCTGCAGAAACAAAAACAGCATAGATACATTAAGTGAAATATACACTTTCAACCCTTGCTCTCTTACGGCTACATGCAAACATGCTATTGTCCAACAGCCATTAACTGACCTCTTTCTGTCTTTGATCGTACATCATTTTCTCCACCATACCACGGGTCTCACCATCCAAGTCACCAAGCTACACACACACACACACATCAGGCATGCATAAACTGTGACGTCACCACTAACCTTGGAGTTCTCGGGCTGAACCTTCTTCGTATTGATCTCTGGATCACTGGATACTATTCTGCTCCACCATTCCATCTTATTGATCTACACACAACCATAGAATCACATGACGTACATACAACCCAATCAAATACGTAGTGAGCAAATACGTAGTGAGAGGGAAAAACAAAACAAAAAGCAAAAACAAACAAACAAAAAACAACACACACACAAACAACAACAACATAGCACATAACTTAGCTTTCATTTTAGCACTCAGTGGAGTTAAGCATAAATCAAAACTGCAGTAACAAGGCTGATACAGAAATTTTCGCTAGCAGGATAAGGGAGAACATTAGCGTTAAAGAGTGGGCTGAATACTTTGAGATGAGTACACACATGCAGCAATCTATGAATGGATTAATAATAATATTAAAATAAATAAATTAAATAAAAAAAATTAAAAACAACAACAAAAAACGCCAACTTTCTATTTAGTGCTTTTTAACAGTGATAATAGTGAGCAATATCCACACCCCTTCACATATGAATATTGGGATGTTATTGGACAACAAAACCAGAGCAACTGTAAAGGGGGTGGAGGTGGGAGGATAAGTCCCAGTGTTCTGCCGCTGTATCAAACACTGACCGGGCAGCAAGAAAGTATTTGTTCCCATGATTATGACATTACAATAGGGTGCATTACACACAGCGCTAAAGCTTATCATAGTACAAAAAAAAAATTGACTATAGCTCTTCCTCGACCAAAACATTTTTGTGTGCATAAAGACAGACTGACTGACACCAAAGTGTGTACTATAATAATAACATAGTTTTTCACAATAAGTGTGTATAATAGGGCAGAGGGTCTCACTATTAATGCGAGAAAGCTAGTCCATCTATATTTCATATCATCACATCACACAAATGAAGAGATACAGTAGATTAGGTATAGTAAGCCTATTCTTTCTTGTGCATAAATCTAGTTAGTTTACATTTTAGCTCAGTGTAGTCTACAACTGAGGCAGCATTGTGCACTGGGCAAGATGAACTTTTAAAGTACAATCATTAGGGTCTGACTAAGGCACACTGAGAAGATGTAAGAGTCTAAGGCTTCGTTTACGTGCGTGGACTTTGAAAAGCAAAAACCATTGGATAAACATATCAACACTGAGCCGTGCAAAGAAACAATTGTAACCACGCACCGTTGTGAAAATGTACACCATAGTGAATTTCGTACACTCCTGATAGTGTCCCACTCACTCACTAACCACAACTACTAACCTTTTCAAGATGTACTACAACCAATTTACGATCTTCCAACGTCCAAAAGCATTCCTCAATTTTGACCTACAAAATATCACCAAAAAGGAAAGGAAAACAAAACAAATATCAATTCAGTTACATTCTCCTATGGCAAACAACTGACCTTACTGTACAACTCTCCATCAATAATAGGTGGATGACCTTTCAGTCCAACTTTGAGATGCTGTAATCAAACCAGGAACCATAAAAAAAAAAAAATAATAATAATAAATAAAAATCACACATGAAAACCAATTCTTACCTGCTTCTGGAAATCTACAATGACATCTCTACTTTTAATAGGCACAGTCAGGCCAGTAGGAATACGAATCTGTCCACAAAACAACGAACAAACGTAACACATTCTGTATCACTCCATAGTACCATTCTCACCTCCACTTCCACGAGGGTCTATACAGACAACAATAACAACACAGCAATAAAAGTTGGTTTACTCAACTAATTGCAGTCCACAACTTACCTGTATCCATTTATAATTAGGAAGATCCGCCCCATTGCCTGAATTGGGCTTTAGTTTTCCTTTCGCCTCCTCATCTTCCTCGTCACTGTCTGGCTGCACTTAGCAAACACCACCCATTAACTGATTGGACAACATAGAGCTATTGAATGTCTCACCTTGGATACTTCGGGAGCTTTGGTTTCAGTCTCGGTGACCCCATTACCCACTGTCTTCTCTGAGGAGTTTGCATTATTCATCTTGTCCACATCTTCATCTGTTAGCTACAGAACAACACAGCAGGACTTGGTTATTGTAGCTACAAATGAAGGTGAACAAGCACAGTGAATTGAGACATAATATGGAGAGAAGCGTAATGAAATAGATGCCCGTTGGTACTGACTGTAAGGCCTTGTAAAGCAGGCGTAGCCAGACCCTTTACCAAACCACTGGGAATGGGTCTGGGGACATGGCCATACCAAATTTGTTCTGCCGCACATATATTGCGGTGGTCAATTACCATTAGCAAATTACTGGGAATAGCCCTCCTCAACCACAAATAGAAATTTCTGTGTTTGTCAGCCACCCTTTCCAACGCTAGGTTCAGCAATCATGGCTAATTTGAGGTAGAAATGGTATAATAGGAGGTGGGGCACTCACCACTTAATACTATCTGTATTACCACTTAACTAAATGTGACAGTCTATGGGAAAAGGGGGCACTTCACTCAAACCAAAAAAATTGAGTTTTTTATGCTAATAAAAAGCTACAATTTATCTCAACTTAGTGCTAAAATACTGGAGGGTAAAACTTGGACGCGTAGAGAAACTGGCAGTTGAACTGGCTGTATTCAGCAAAGCAATTGAACTAGAAATCGAGAAAACATAAATTGAATTTCCACTTCCGGTATAATTAATGTTTCCGTATACTTAACGGCGTACTCCGCATACGCAATTAAATCGTACAGCCGCTTTTTAACGGCGACTAACAAAGTTTGCGTAGAGTTCTTTTTAGCTTTCAGAGCGTCTCCCAACCTGTCTTGCCGGAATCCTTGGCTACTCTACTCCATGTAGTGGTATACTTTCAACCAGAGGTAAGCTGTTGATTGCATGCACTATTCTCAAAGCTATGCCATTTTTTTTTTTTTTTTTTTACTGCTTGTTTGAAACTCCGCCCATTCCCCGTTTATTGTACTTCGAGAACGAGAGAGAATAAAAAGTAGCTTGTCTTTCCACGGCACGCTTGGGGTCTTTTAAGTTGTTTCGGCATTTGAAATTTGGCATAGACTTAGAGTAAGGGTCACTAAGACTAATTCTGCAAAAAAACAAAAATAGGAGAAGAAAAGAATTTTTCCTATGACGTACTTCTGGAGCCTATATCTCAATTTCAATTTTTGCGTGAAGTGTCCCCTTTTCCCATAGACTGTCACAAATTATTACACCTTATTCTTCTGATGTGACCAAGTTCTGATATATATATGTGACCGTCTACAGGAATACTGGGAACAACGCAGCACCCTTCGAAATTTTTTTTTTGCACTTACAGAGTTGTCGGCGTCCAGATATTGAGCTCTCCAAGTTTTATCGTCGTAGCTTAAGTCGTTCCCACTATAATAGACCTAACCGTTCCCTTCCGTCGGCAACAATACATTTTTAAGAAATCAATCAATCTTTTCTCGATATTTACGCATGCCGCGTTGTGCCCGGTTTTCCTGTAGACGGTCACATATATATATTATATAGCAACTTGTAAGGAAGTCCACGGAATAAAATGCAATACATTTTCAACTTCTTACCTCGGTGATTTCAGGAGGATTGTCTATGTTTGTTGTGGTGTCAGGTAAAGTGGTGGTCTCCGGCTTACTGGCTTTCTTTTTAGATGTCTTCTTAGGCTGTGGCTTATTCTAAACACCAAGTGACACCTAGTAACTCTATTGTACCTTCAATAGACCATCTCTATTGCACAGCACACGCTATACCATGTTACTTACTTCTGCTGCTATTGTGCTTTGCCTTTTGACTGCATTCATCACCACCTGTACACAGTAATGCCATCATAAATTATACAACAACTCTCACGACAGTATGTCCAGCACCTTGCACAAGGCTTGGTTTGTTGCTGAATAAAAACAAGTGTGACTTGGATTTTTTTCTCACAATGTCATTAAACTCACCTGCTCCACTTTTTTCTCATCTGCTCCTTCAAAGAAATCAGTTTTTCTCCTTAAAAAGCTAAAAAATGTATCCAGGAGCTGTGGAAGATGAAATACATTTAGAATTCTATTTCTTTGCTAGGTTTCACATTCACACCTCATTGATTCCTCCAGTGTGCTGCTGGGCTATACTCAACAGCATGCCGTCATACCGCTCTCCTGAGCCATCCGCCATTGTAGAGTCCCGGACGGAAAAAGGAGTGGCTGAAGTGGGGACGCAACACAGTAAAGTAGAAGGGGGTGAAGGTCTCTTTTGCGGGACTGGAGTGTTGATAAACCACGTGTACAGTCTCGTGATATTTGCTGAATTGGCAATACATTGTGGGGGTTGTGTTTTCTAGTGAAGTGTTCGCAGCTGCTCCTTTTTGAGTTGTTGAGTTGAGAAGTGCGACAATAATGGCGAGTGGAGTGCAAAAGTTATACAACAAAGTGAAGAGTGGCGCTAGGGAGTTTGCCGACTCCATGACGCCGACTCTGAAGGTAAACTGGTGCAATCGCTGGCTTTAGCTCCAACTTTGAGATTTTATTTCTGTTCTTTTTCTTTTTGAAGGAATCTAAGTTCAAAGAGAGTGGCATGATAACAGCGGAGGAGTTCGTCATAGCTGGGGATTACCTGGTCTATCACTGCCCTACATGGAGCTGGTAAGAGAATAATGATATGGATGATGGTGGTTGTGGAGGAAACAATTGTGTACTACCTGACATTGCACTTGTAGAGTTGCTCAATGGGTCCCATTGATGTGTTTAAAGCTTTTGTTTAAGTCTTGACCATGTCTATAGGTATTATAGGCAGTCAAGGAGTGACTGGCTGTCAGGGGTTGAATTTAGTGAATAGTGCAATGTTGGTCATGGAACTTTGATAAAAAGAACGAAATCTTCTGTGTTTTTTGTGTGACTGCCATTATTCCATATGGTCATCTTTTTCTTTAATCCGTGCCGCGTATTTTCTATACTGTAATTTAGAGGACCCAAACATTTTATTTTCCCAATCAACTGAGCAAAAACCAACTTGCCAAGTAGTGTTACACATTCGTGTAATTCTGAAGAAATGACATTTTGCCATGGCTAGTATGAAAACCACCCAAGTGAAGTCTTAGGGATACATCCACTAATGGTGGCCATTAATTATGTATATGGTATTGAATGTTGTGATAACTGGTGGGCTTGTACTATCACGGCTGATACTGTGGGTTAAGATGAGATCAGTTTATTTTTTGTAGTAGCCTCGTTTACTATATGAGAATAATAATTCCTAGTTGTAACTTGTCGACATATGAAGGAGTTGTTAAATAGTAGTAACCTGGTGTTGATCATCTTGATTGAATAACAACAACAAAAACAATAACAATATGTTTTCCCAGTGCATAATGGGTCTACATTAATCTAATGCAATGAAGCGACGGATATAGGGTACAGGGTACACACATGCACACACATACGTACATGCACACACACACATGCACGCACATACATACACACATTCATACTCTATTGTAGCAGTAGGTACACTGGGAGAAGTGGTGAGGTTGTCCCAAAGACACACATGCACACTCACACACATTCACACATATACACACTCGCACACATACACACACACGCATACACACTCACACACACGCATACACACACACTACAGAAAGAACCTTCCCCCCTTCTTGCTGTGTCTCAGGTGTAATAGTCTTGATGGCTTGATGGAAGCTTTACCTGTGGTGGGTTATGAGAACAATAACAGTTGGTGTACAAGTGGGGCATCAAGTTAGATATTGTAATCTCACTAAAATATCACGTATTCATAGTTAGTGACTATTCTGAGATGGATATCCTTTGATCCCAGTTTCTAATAAATAGAATTGTATGTACACATACACACATTGGGACAGACTCATTCACAGGGCAGTGGACAGATACATGTAGCACCATGCCCTATTGTGTGCATGTGAATTTAGTATACACACAGAGTTGTATGAGTGAGGCATGCATACTTTGTAGTGCCTTTCGTGTAGTTGTGCAATTCCAAACCTAGCTGTGGTATATCACATAGTAGTAACTCCAGCCAGTCCACAATGTAACCTGTGGGACTAGACCATTGGTCCACAACTCCAGCCAGTCCACAATGTAACCTGTGGGACTAGACCATTGGTCCACAACTCCAGCCAGTCCACAATGTAACCTCTGGGACTAGACCATTGGTCCACAACTCCAGCCAGTCCACAATGTAGCCTGTGGGACTAGACCATTGGTCCACAACTCCAGCCAGTCCACAATGTAACCTGTGGGACTAGACCATTGGTCCACAACTCCAGCCAGTCCACAATTTAACCTGTGGGACTAGACCATTAGTCCACAACTCCAGCCAGTCCACAATGTAACCTGTGGGACTAGACCATTGGTCCACAACTCCAGCCAGTTTAAACCCTTAGCACACATGCGCGAGAGGGTTATAGTAATTGTTGTGTTGTCTGTTAGTGTTTTTGTGAGTTGGCTGTTTATCACGCTCTGATTTTTTGGGAAATTACTGACAATTAATTATTAATTTAGGTTCTGGCCTACTTAGCTTCTTATTTTATGAAGATTGCATTTACATGCACCCTTTTAATTTAAATAGCTAATAAATCATTCTTTTGGTCTGAGATGATTTTGTAATATCTACCTTATGTAAGTAGCACTGAGGGTTGGCATTTTTGGTGATTCATTGATCATGCTCATTGACTCTTCATTCTTGGTACTGAGAATCAAGGTTTAGTTAATACTTGATTCCGGTTCCGGTTTGGTGAGCGAGAAGTAAGACCAGTCCAATGGTCTGGAGGAGCATTGTTCCTTTTACAGAGAATCTAAATATAGATTGTAGATACTTCATGTCAATGGTGCTCTATTTTTATATTTGTGGTGTTGATGTGGATCACATGGTGTATGTGATCATAGAGTTCTGTTGTCTCTCCAATGTAGGTCAGGTGGAGATCCATCCAAAAAGAAAAATTTTCTTCCACCAGACAAACAGTTCCTGATCACTAAAAATGGTAAGTGGTAAATTAGATATCTCAATAAACAATTTAAAAATAGAATCTCTCCAGTGGTGTACTTCAGTACAGTCACATGACACAGCAAATGATGATAGTTCCATCTATCTTTTCTAACTAGATTCTGTGATTGATGAACTAATCAATAGAGAGCTTGCTAATACAGAGAACACACAATTGTTATAATAGCAGGACTTTGGCAAGAAGTCAAAACATTGGGTTAAGTTTTAATTTAATTAATAATGTTGGCTGTTAGAATGAGAAAAAAATTGCTTATTATAATTAATTGAGCCGAGAATGACTGAATCAACACAATTGTTGTCTTAATATTTACACTAAATAAGCCTTTTTATAAATTATTAAGCGTAACCCTTTGCAGCACTGTGAAGTCAGAAGTGAATTTGCTTTAACTAAAGTGTGTCATTCCTGGTAGCTCTCTGGCATGCTTGTAAGCAGATGCTATAAATTGGTTCAGCATTTGAACAAGTAAACCAAACTCTAGCTCTGGCAGTTGGCAAGGCCTGACAGTTTCACTGAGTGGTCATCTATTTCATTATTCCATCACATGTACTAATACATGCCACATGTGTCCATCTGTAGTTAGGGTTTGATACAGAAATTTATGCTATGGGGAGGAGGAGGAGGAAAGGGCATTAGTGTTAGAGGTGGGGCTATATACTTTGAGAGGGGTCATTTTCTTCAGAAAAGTTATCATGAGCCTGTATGTATGTGTGTGTGTGTGTATGTATGTGTGACTGTATGTGTGTGTATTTGTATGTAGTTCCATGTTACAGAAGATGTCACCAAATGGCAGTTATTCCAGAGAATGAGAAGGTTATCAGGGTAGATCAAAATGATGAAGAAGGATGGGTGGACACACATCATGGAGTAGGTAAGGTGTGGAAAGTGGTGGGCGGGTGAGGGAACACTACACATGGAGTAGGTAAGGTGTGGAAAGTGATGGGCGGGTGAGGGAACACTACACATGGAGTAGGTAAGGTGTGGAAAGTGGTGGGCGGGTGAGGGAACACTACACATGGAGTAGGTAA
>WLWD01003348.1_pt1 | contig 15619 bp, 16 predicted proteins | sample 6712731 | NCBI WGS metagenome assembly WLWD01 (sample SAMN12718690, study PRJNA576275) | sponge metagenome | isolation source: marine sponge | host: Mycale hentscheli | place: New Zealand: South Island, Marlborough, Capsize Point | collected 2014-11-01
ACATACTTGACATCTCTTACACACTTGACATCTCTTACACACTTGACATCTCTTACATACTTGACATCTCTTACACACTTGACATCTCTTACACACTTGACATCTCTTCCCAGCAAAAAAATCTTATAAGATCTTACAAAAAAATCTTGCAAGATCTTACTTGTAAGATCTTGCAAGATTATTTGACGCATTATCTTATAAGTTTTTGTTATGATCTTACTAAGATTTCAATAAGATCTGATTAAGATCTTAATTAAGACCTTACAAGATCTTATTAAGTTATAACTAAGATACTACAAGATCTTAACAAGATCTTAGTGTGATCTTAATAAGTCTTATTTAGATTAAGCAAGATTATATTAAGATCATAGTCAGATCTTATCAAGATATTAGTAAGTTAATAAGATCGTCTTAAGATCTTATTAAATATCATTGCATGATATTAGTAAGAAATACTAAGGTCTTAGTAAGATTTAATAAGATCTTAGTAAGATTTAATAAGATCTTAGTGAGATTTAATAAGATCTTAGTGAGATTTAATAAGATCTTAGTAAGCAAGATCTTAGTGAGATTTAATAAGATCTTAGTAAGATTTAACAAGATCTTAGTGAGATTTAATAAGATCTTAGTGAGATTTAATAAGATCTTAGTAAGATTTAACAAGATCTTAGTGAGATTTAACAAGATCTTAGTGAGATTTAATAAGATCTTAGTGAGATTTAATAAGGTCTTAGTAAGATTTAATAAGATCTTACATAGAGGTAATAAGATCTTAGTGAGATTTAATAAGGTCTTAGTAAGATTTAACAAGATCTTAGTGAGATTTAACAAGATCTTAGTGAGATTAAATAAGATCTTAGTGAGATTTAATAAGGTCTTAGTAAGATTTAATAAGATCTTACATAGAGGTAATAAGATCTTAGTGAGATTTAATAAGGTCTTAGTAAGATTTAACAAGATCTTAGTGAGATTTAACAAGATCTTAGTGAGATTAAATAAGATCTTAGTAAGATTTAACAAGATCTTAGTGAGATTTAACAAGATCTTAGTGAGATTAAATAAGATCTTAGTGAGATTTAATAAGATCTTAGTGAGATTTAACAAGATCTTAGTGAGATTAAATAAGATCTTAGTGAGATTTAATAAGGTCTTAGTAAGATTTAATAAGATCTTACATAGAGGTAATAAGATCTTAGTGAGATTTAATAAGATCTTAGTGAGATTTAATAAGATCTTAGTGAGATTTAATAAGCTTTTAGTGAGATTTCTTAGTGAGATTTAATAAGCTCTTTGTGAGATTTATTAAGATCTTAGTGAGATTTAATGTGAGATTAAATAAGATCTTAGTGAGACTAAATAAGATCTTAGTGAGATTAAATAAGACTTAGTGAGATTTAATACCAGATCTTAGTATGATCTAGCAAGATCTTAGTAAGTGTAAGATTTTTATAAATAACTTGAATAAGTTATTTGTTACATAAAAAAAAATATTTCCACTCATTGCAGGATTTGACAATATTATTAACAAATTATGATTAGTTTAGATTAATTATTCAACAATTAACTGAAGTTTTTCTTCGCTTAGCGGCAATGTCTAAGCATTTCTGGTTAGCTTTACGATTAATTTCTCGTGAATTAGCAGCATATGATCCCTGGCCAAATTTCTCATTCACACAGTCTAAAATTAAAAAAAGTATTACAGGTAAGTTTTATTTGTACTGAAATTCTTACCTTCAATAAGTTTTTTTCTATTCCATTGGAAGAGGAGATTTAGTACCCTTTTTTGATCCCACAATGTAGCACTTTGTTGACATATCCTCATCAGAAAAAAGGGCATCCATTAAAACTAAAGTGTATTTTGCAGGATTTGGTGAACGAATAGCCAGCAAATCAACTCCATTATCCTGTTAAGACATAAGCATAAAAGTCATTTAGTTCAGTGGTAACAAAAAGTGTAAATTACCGAATAAAATTTCTTGTCTTTGTCTTTACTCATTCCACATGTGATTAGTGATTGAGGAGGTTCAGATGGCTTCCGTATAGTTTCTATCTCTACCTTTTTTTTTTCTATGTTTAAAATCGAAGTATGCATTAGCATGACTGTCTCTTTTAAGCTTATAATCTCCTTCCAGCAGTCTGCTATGGAAATTACACCATCCTGATCCTGTACAACACCATGATAGCATTCATTGATAAAGCCCACCTTAATACCCTTGCCTGACTAAGCTAAAATTTCTCAACAGGTGATACTTTTATTTAAAATAGGCAATTGTTAACTTTGTGTTTATAAGCTCATGCACTATGTTTAAAAATATACACATTTTAAACAATATTTTTAAACATGAACAATGTGCTCTAATTTGGTCATTTTCTGCCCAGAGTTTAGCTCAGTACATATTGTTGAACAGAAAGAGTAAGCAAGCAAAGTGTTTAGAGCACTAGATTGTTTATGCACACCATGCTAATGTGTATGTTGATGCCAATAGATCAGTCAATGCTACCTATTGAATAAATGCTACCTTGTGTGAACTTGACTCTAGACCCTTTCTGCTGATGTCCAGAAGAGTATCATCTTCATTGTCATCTTCATCCTCTGAATCAGATGTAGCGTATACTTTCTTCATCTACAAAAGAAAACAATGAAGTGATAAAACAACAATAGTAGCTAACAAAATAATTATTTCGCATAACCTACCCTTTTCTCAACTATGTCCTCATCCGGTGAGTCACTGCACGCTCTCTTATTTTGAGGCAACTTTTCATCTGTACACAACCAGGGAATGTTAATCCACTGAGTGCATATCTTGTAATTTTATCAAGTGCTTACCCGACACTTTAATCAAGGTAGTCGTGTATTTTTTCCCCTTTACTTTCCACAATAAAGTGGTACCGATTTTCAAATCGGACAATGCTAAAATTTCAGAGTCCTCTGGCTCTAAAGACCGCGAGTTGGTAATGTGTTCTTTACCATCTTCATGGCACAGCACTGTGCACCATTCTATGCAATATTTTACAAGTATTTCATATGTGAGAATACAATTACCAGCTTACTTTTGGTCTGTTAGAACCTCCATGCTGTCAGCTACTTTGGCTGATGGCTTCTTTGCTCTATTACTAGTCCTTACATAAAATATCCAAATAATAACAAGAATAAGTCACATGACATAAGGCTGGGTCACATGTATTCATAGTGAAAAGTGAATTCAAGACATGGAGTGAAAGAAAAAAACGATCATATCTTCGTAATTCAAGTGTGCCTATGCCAAAATCTACAGAATCTATTGGACATGCTGGTAGGTAGATTATGAGACTATATACACTATGTAAAGGAAACCAATTCAGTTAATTATGTAGCTATACGAAATAGTGTAGACTTACCTTGTAGTCATTGTTAGTAGTAGCAAATTGCCCCCTCAGATATTCCAACTTAATAATGATAGTTCAAATTAAAGAGCAACACATGTGCACAATTTCTTCATCCCAAGGTGTTAACCACATGTGTACTTAAAATACATGTTTAAATAGTATAGTATGAATCAAGTGAATTGGACTGAACCAGCGCTGTAGTTTTAGTACATCAATCAAGACAAACGAGAAGTACTACAACAACCACAACATAAAAAAATAAAATTAAAATAAAACAGCAATAATAGCTAACTGATGTGTATATTTTATAACTTGCAGTGAAAAAAAGGAAGCTGTATTTGAGAAATCCACATTTTCAGATTCCTCGCCAAACAATTTGGGTAGAAAAGAAGAAGATTCAACACAAATCAAACCACTCTAGTGATAACATTGAAAGTGAGAATGAAACCAATGAAGAACTAAATATGGATGTGGTGGAATGTGTACATCAAGAAGACGACATGGGAAAAAAAGGAAGCTGTATTTGAGAAATCCACATTTTCAGATTCCTCGCCAAACAATTTGGGTAGAAAAGAAGAAGATTCAACACAAATCAAACCACTCTAGTGATAATATTGAAAGTGAGAATGAAACCAATGAAGAACTAAATATGGATGCGGTGGAATGTGTACATCAAGAAGACGACATGGGGCACAAAGACACGCACGATGATGTAAATAAATATGTTGAAGAAAAGGAGCATGATTTAGTAGATAAGGAACAAGAAAATTGGGAAGAAGATCTAGAAAACTTTAAAGAGAAGGATCAAGAAATTTGGGAAGACATACATGAAAATTGGGAAGATGAGGATGAAGAAAGCGAGCAGCAAGATTATTGTACGGAGAATGATGATCATGAACAAAAAGAGCAAGAGAATTGGGAAGAAAAAGAGCAAGAGAATTGGGAAGTGGTAGAATTAAAAGAGTCGGAAGAGCATCAATATAATGGATTGGGAGCTGAATCACATGAGCATCATGATGAAACAAATAGAGATGATATTGATAATTACTGCAATGAAGGAACTTCTGATAACACACTTTGTCACAGTTCTGGAAAAGATGATTGTCTCACTATGCCAGGTATGCTGCAATTAAATAAAAGTTATCAGCTCAAGCTGGTCCATAATTAATTTCTGGTGTATGTTAATCATAGGTGAAAGTCCAGTGTTTGATGGAGCACCTATCAATCAGAGAGAGAGCTTGAGGTCCATTTATCAGTTCGTCATATCGAATATATTGACAGATTCTGGCACTGAAAATCTTCTGGATTTGATACAGAGTCACTGTCCAAAGCCTAATCTTATCCCCCAAACAGTTCACAAATTGAAAAAAAACAAGTTTATAAACCAGACTGTACAGAATTGCAGTATTGCAGTAAATGTATGGGTGTGATTGAAAGGACTGAGGATAAGTGCACAAAATGCCAAAACAGCCAAATTTGCTTTTACACAATTCTAAATTTTGAAAAAAGTATCCAGGAAATTTTTACCAGTGAGTTTAAATATAATAAATCTTTTGTGTTAAGATGTAAATAGGTATATCTATAATCCCTGCTTTATAGATAATTGGGGTGATATTCAGTTTTCTTTTTTGCGACAAAAAAAAGATAATTTATTCATGGATATTGGAGTTAGATACAGAAAGCAAAAGGAGGAGAGAACTTTTTTTACTTCAGCTGAGCAAGTAGGACTTATGCTGTTACTGATGGTGTTCCATTATTCAAACCATCTGGTAAGTCCAAATGATCAGTTTTATAATTGTAACTATCTATGTATTATCTTTATCCAGGTCAAACATTGTGGCCAGTGCAACTCTGCATTACAAACTTGCCTCCAAATGTTCGAATGGATCTGAGAAATTTGGTTCTTGCAGGAATATGGCTCGGTCCAGTGAAGCCTGACATGACGATTCTACTCCAACTTATACTGTATACTGGAGCAAATTTTCATTCTGCATCAAGATGGAGTAGAAATTCAAACTCCAGCTGGGGTGAAGCGTCTACGTGCAAAGCTTTTGTGTGGTTTCTTTGACCTCCCTGCACGAGCAGCAGTACTAAACCTCACTCAGTGGAATGGACATTTTGGGTGTACATAATGCTTGGATGAAGGTACACAAGTAAGTCATGTGCGTTTATACTTACCATCTGGTGAGCATATACCTCGATCAGAGAAACAAATCAAAGAGTGTGTGTTGAGTAGCATTGCTGCATTTACAGCTGCTCATCCTTGTGCATTCAAAGTCTATGGACCAACATCACTACATGCAGTGCTTGTCACTTCCTTGCTGAAGATCTTAATTAAAATAAGATCTTATAAGATTTTTTGCTGGGTTACACACTTGACATCTCTTACACACTTGACATCTCTTACACACTTGACATCATTTACCCAATTGACATCATTTACCCACTTGACAACCTTTACCCACTTGACAACCTTTACCCACTTGACAACCTTTACCCACTTGACAACCTTGATATCCTTTACCCACTTGCCATCCTCTACCCACTTTACATCCTTACCCCTCTTCTCACTTGATATCTCTCCCACTTGATACCCTTATCATACTTCACCCACTTGACATCTTTACCCACTAGACATCTTCACACACACTTGACATCCTAGCTACCACTTGACATCGTACTGTCACAACCACTGATATCCATTACCCATTACACTACTTGACATGTATAACCCACCTAACCGCATCTCACCACTTGACTAGGAGGGTCAAAGGCCATGCCCCCACCCCACTCCTTCCCCCCAAAGAGACAATTGTGCATAAAAAATGTGACTTTTCTTAAAGTAATGGCCACTTAGCTGCAGGTTAGGTGGGGTTAATCCCAGGCGGGAATTCCTACACATTGGTAAAGGGGTGCTGGGTTTTGGTGGCCCAGCATCACGTGGGAGCACAGAGCGGGTGCGCATTAGTCAGTCAGTCAGTGCACGTGGAGATAACACTTACACCACTATAGCAGACTGCCTGATTATTTCATCTGCCCGACTGGTCCATGGCTACCAACAACGTAGACAGTGGGGGTGGTGGTAGTTCAAGTGAAGAGCAAGGACAGCCTGGGCGCAGAGCTATCCCTGAGGAGGTGTTGGATTGCATTAGGGCGGTGGTTTCTGAACTCCTAGACCAGCAGCGGCAACTGGCTAGCACTGGAAGTGGTAGCAGCAATGCTACTGGGACTGCCCCAGCTGTGCCTACCCCCTCTGGACTGCCCCCTTTAGACGCGCTGCTGGTAACCTTGGGGAGAGTTCCAGTACTCGAGCAGGGGCAGCTGAAACTCCCAATGGTATGTGTAGTCTGTAGCTTGTAGCTTAAGTAGTATGACCACGATAAGGTCTTAATTGTTAATAATAATAATAACTGCTGGGGACTACCCTTACCCCACATGTGAGTGGTGTGACCCTTACAGCTTGCTGGCTACTTAGTAAAGGGTACTCCTAGCAGTGGTGGGTGGTGAGACCCTCACCTGGATTAGTAAGTGGTGTGACCCTTACTCCCTTACCATGTGCAGCCGAAGTGATTGCTACCTCTAGTAGGGTTGGGGAGTAGTATGTGGTGTTAGTGTAATGTACACAGGGTGGTATAAGTGTCTGAATAGTAGCGGCCAGAGGGTGACCCTACCAAGGTAGGGCAATGTTGGTGGAGTGTAATGTTTGGGGGGAGAAGTTAGTACCTAAATAGTGCTTGGTAAGTGGTGCGACCCTTACCTCGAGTTGGAGCAATGCTCATAGGCAAGCAGACATGATCTAATAGCGATTGTCGAGCGGTGTGACCCTTATATTGTGTTAGTGAATTATACTTGGTGTGTAGATCGTATCATAGCAGGTGTTGGTAGTGGTGAGACCCTACCTCGAGCAGTGGCTCTTTCTCTATTGGGAGTGACCAATAGGTTGCTGAGTAGGTGAGATGAGCACTGCAGTAGGTGGAGAGACCCCTACTTTGCACTGTGGTACTAGGTGGGATCCTAGTCAGAGAGCTGCAATGGTGCTCCCCTCTCTGCTGTCAGTGGGCAGTGATATGTGTGGTCCGTGTTAAAGTGTGGTGTATACCGCATCCATAGGATCAAGGCTCGGGGAGTTTGATGTCCGTCGGGTGAGGGATCTCGGCCTCCCCACGATTGCTACTGCTCCTGGGTTGGCAGAACCTGTGGCAGCAAAACCGACGAAGGCGACTGCCACACCGTCCGAGCCAGCTACCACCAAGTTTCAGCTGGGTGAGACCCTCCCGGTGGTGCCAGCCAGAATTGTCCGCCGAATCCTCAAGGGGGACTTTGTCGATATGGCGGAGTTGACGGAGGAAAACTTGGAAGTAGAACTCTGTCGCTCGCTTGATGGGGAAGACAGTAAGCCAGTGCCAGCCCACAAGCTACGACCGGTAGGAGATTTGATGGGATGGGTGAGGGCCTTTTGCCAATTTGCGGGCATCGTCGTCCAATCCCATCCTGGCAAAGCTGTGGACTTATGGGCATACCTTGCCATAGTCCTATCCGGTGGGGAAAAGGGAGACTGGTGGCGTGCATACGACTCTCGCTTCCGGCAGCAGGTGCCTTCGCTGGGAAAAGCGGAGTTTGGGCGCCTGGACCAGGCATTGTACACCAGGTGCCTCTTGTCCGCTAGTTCCAGTGGGGCACAGAAGGCCACCCAGAGTCCCTCCACAGATAGTGGATCCGCCCCAAAACCGAAGAGGCGGCGTGTCACAGCATGCTTTGCATGGAACGACGGGCGAGCATGTGTCGCCATCCCGTGCCGTTTCCAACACATCTGTTCCCGTTGTGGCGGGGACCACAAGAAGTCGGCGTGTCCTCCTACAGGGGAAGGGAGGAATCCTGCCCAGTAGAGGGCGTGCCCAGGACACTATGGGCTAGATTCATTGAATGTTTAGTCCATTTCACTCATGTTACACTCTATTTATCCATCGATTCTATCACCAGTAATGATCACTTCCATGCCATATTTATGTATTTGGGGCTCGTGCGGTAGATAGCAGGGGTGGGTAGGGTAGGATGGCAGCAGGGTAGGACTGGGTAAGATAGCAAAGGGAAGGGATAGGGTAGTTACACGAGGGATAGTACAGTGCCAGGAAAGGGAGTGGTTAGGTAATAAAAGGGTGATTGGGTATCAGAATGGGTCTGTGTGGTACTAAGGTCACGACGAGTGGATAAGTTCCAGACATATCATTCGTCTTTGTGGGCCTCCGGTGCTGGCCAATACCCCTGTCCTGATGGAGTTCCAGGACATGGGCACGGGTAACAGTATGCTCCTGTTCCGATGGTGTTCCAGGACACGGGCCATGAAGGACGGCCGGGCCTCCTTCCTTGTAGGGGGACGTAGGGTTTATAGCAGTGTGGCCCACTTGCTGTACCCAGTTATTGTGATTATGTGTGTGTGTGGTCTAGGGGGACCACCGTACGCTTACACAGCAGATCTGTTGACCCTGGCCAGCAGAAGAGCTGTCTGCCCTCTCCCTTCGGTAAGGGGATGGAGCCATATTAAGTGCCCCATGGTGCCCGAGCTATGGGAGGAGTGCTTGGCAAGCCACCCAGACAGGGCATATGTGGACTACCTGGTACGGGGTCTCCAAGAAGGCTTCCGGATCGGCTTCCGGCATGGGTCAGCGTCATGCCACAGTGCATCAACCAACATGCAGTCAGCTGACGTGCACCCTGTAGTCATTAGCAACTTCCTCAGATCGGAAGTAGCAGCTGGTAGGGTGCTGGGCCCAGTGGAGCCTGACGTTGCTGCACAGGTGCAGGTGAACAGGTTTGGCCTTGTCCCTAAAGGACACCAGCCGGGGAAATGGCGCCTCATTGTGGACTTGTCGTTCCCGAGAGGTCACAGTGTCAATGACGGCATCGAACCTGAGATGTGCACCTTGCACTATACCTCTGTGGATGAAGCGTGCAAGAGAGTGTTTGCCCGCGACCGGGGCACTGTCCTGGCAAAATTTGACGTGGAAGGTGCCTTCCGGACGGTTCCTGTCCACCCCGACGACAGGCGACTCCTTGGGATGAGATGGGAAGGACAGATTTTCGTGGATAAGGTTCTCCCCTTCGGTCTCAGGTCCGCTCCCAAGCTGTACAATGCAGTGGCTGACGCACTGCTGTGGATCCTGGAGAACTCTGATGGTGTAGATGGTCTCCACTACTTGGACGATTTTCTGCTTTTTGGCGACCCAGACTCACAGCAGTGCGAGCAGGCCCTGCAGTCAGCATTAGCTCGTTGCGACACCCTGGGGGTGCCAGTGGCCCAGCGGAAGACGGAGGGCCCCAGTACAACCCTCACCTTCCTTGGTTTGGAGTTGGACACAACTTCCCTGACGGTGCGCCTTCCCCCAGCCAAACTGGACCGTCTCCGCAGAGAAATCCAACGGTGGGAAGGTCTGAAGTCATGCTCGAAAAGGGAGCTGCTGTCGATCATCGGCCAGCTGCAGCATGCATGCTGTGCCATCAGGCCTGGGAGATCCTTTTTGAGACGAATGATTGAGCTCTCCAAGTGTGTTCGAGAGCTGCACCATCGTGTTCGCCTGAACGCTGGTTTCCGCTCAGATCTCAGATGGTGGGGCTGCTTCCTGCCTATCTGGAATGGGTCCTGTCCTATGGCCACCCTGTGTCGAGTATCACCCCAGGTGGCGCTGACGTCTGATGCCTCAGGTTCATGGGGATGCGGGGCCTTCACATCAGATGGAAAGTGGTTTCAGTTACAGCTCCATGATGGCTGGGATGGTATCCACATCACAGTTAAGGAGCTGCTTCCCATCGTGTTGGGCGTTGCTATCTGGGGCAGCGAGTGGAAGGGCCTCACGATAGTCTGCTTCTGTGATAATGCCGCCGTGGTGGCTATTGTAAACTCTGGCAGGAGTAAGATGGATAGAGCCATGCACTTGATGAGGTGCCTGTCATTCTTCTTAGCCAGGTGGGGTGTGTCATTGGTGTGCAGACACATCCCAGGAACGCAGAATGGCGCAGCAGATGCGTTGTCATGTGGCGTCCTTCCTTCCTTCCAGAGGCTGGTACCACGAGCAGACAGGGAGCCCACAACTCTACCGGACAACCTGCTACAGTGTCTAGTGCACGGAACCCCAGACTGGACGAGGGTCGACTGGATAGCCTTGTTCGGTCATTCTTCATAAAGGGCCTAGCCCAGTCCACACACAAGGTCTACTCCAGTGGCCAGAGACGGTTCCTCAACTTCTGCACCTCAGCGGGCCTCCAGGCCATGCCAGCTGGGGAGGATGTCTTGTGCAAATTCGCTGCCAAGATGGCCAGCGAGGGGCTGAGGCACCGGACAATCAAGTCCTACATGGCTGGCATCAGGCACCTGCACATCGAGGAGGGACTTGATGATCCTTTCCTGCCAACTCTTTCTCGGCTTCACTATGTGCTAAGGGGTGTGAAGCGGTCTCAGGGTGAAGGGGGTGACTCCAGCCGGGAGCGCCTGCCTATCACCCCACCTTTGCTGCGCCAGATCAAGGCTGTCTGGGAGTGCAGGGCGGGGGACCCAGATTACATTATGCTGTGGGCGGCATGTTGCCTGGCCTTCTTTGGGTTCCTCAGAGCTGGAGAGTTCACCGTACCGTGCGACACGGGTTTTGATGCCTCCATTCACCTGGCCTGGGGCGACCTCGCTGTCGATGACCCGGCGAGTCCTCGTGTCCTTAGTGTCCACCTCAAGGCATCGAAGACGGACCCCTTCAGGAAAGGGATCACTCTTTTTATCGGCAAGGTGCCGTCTAACCTATGCCCGGTCTCTGCCATGCTGGCATACCTGCTTGTTCGGGGTAGGCAACCTGGCACTTTGTTCCTCTTTAAGGACGGCAGACCCCTAACCAGGCAGAGATTTGTGCAAGCGGTGCGAGACGCTTTGGCGAAGGCCGGCATCCAAGCCGGTCGTTATGCCAGCCACAGCTTTCGCATTGGGGCGGCGACAACAGCTGCAGCTAAAGGGATCGAGGACTCCATCATCAAGACTCTTGGCCGATGGAAAAGCCTAGCATACTTGGAGTATGTCAAGATTCCAAGACAGCAGCTAGCGAACTACTCTGTGATGTTATGCTAGTGTGGGCGCATGTCTGAACCTTTTGTTCTGTGTGTTTTGTGTGTTCTTTTTATGAGTGCCTCCCTGAGCCTTTTCATTGTGTTGTGTATGTTGAATTGTTAGTTATTAATTTTTGGAGGATTCAAACTAAAGTGGGGTTAGTTCTTGGCAAGTGTTTATGATGTGCTGGCTTGGGGTGGTGGTCGTGCCTCCCTTGGCGGGATTAAAGGGGCTTGCCCCGCCCCGTTAATTAGCCCCAATTAGCACATGTTGATTGGGGGCGGGGTTCCTGTTGGCCACCCATGCCAAACAACTCAGCAAATAGTGCTGCGGACTCAGGGAGTACACATAGATGGTGAAGAAGGTGAGTAGGTAATGGGGTAAGTAAATGGGTAGTTAGAGATAATGGTGCCACCCACCTAGGCGTGGGTGCCATGCATGGGGGGTGTAATGGTTGTAGTGTAGGATGGGAGCCGCAGGATTAATGTCCACTTAGCTGCAGGTTAGGTGGGGTTAATCCCAGGCGGGAATTCCTACACATTGGTAAAGGGGTGCTGGGTTTTGGTGGCCCAGCATCACGTGGGAGCACAGAGCGGGTGCGCATTAGTCAGTCAGTTAGTGCACGTGGAGATAACACTTACACCACTATAGCAGACTGCCTGATTATTTCCCCACCCTCCCACACCTTTACCTGGGAAATGGGGGGGGATTAATGCTTAGGTAACAAACAACTTCCGGTAGGCAGCTCTGCTGCTTTGCCGTGATAAGGTGTGCCGGCGGGATTAAAGGGGCTTGCCCCGCCCCGTTAATTAGCCCCAATTAGCACATGTTGATTGGGGGCGGGGTTCCTGTTGGCCACCCATGCCAAACAACTCAGCAAATAGTGCTGCGGACTCAGGGAGTACACATAGATGGTGAAGAAGGTGAGTAGGTAATGGGGTAAGTAAATGGGTAGTTAGAGATAATGGTGCCACCCACCTAGGCGTGGGTGCCATGCATGGGGGGTGTAATGGTTGTAGTGTAGGATGGGAGCCGCAGGATTAATACACATGTAGTCAAACTTGCAGCAGCTAAATAGTTGCAAAATGTGTACAGTGCATATCACTTGCTCCTACTGGATCAATTTGGAGGCAATTTAGTGACTGCAAGTGAATTTAAGTTTTGACTTAAATAAATTAGGGCCCCTCCCTGTCATTAGCGCTGGATCTGCTCCTGTCAGGTATGCATGGTGTAATGGGGTCTGTGATTGGCTTGCAATATCTCACAGTAATTGCTAACTATATTCATAGCTGCTTTCATACATGGGCACACATGATTGTCACTGAGACTCAAAGCTGCTATATATCATTCACTTACATTTGACAAATCCTTTAAATTTTCTTGGCTCATCGCATTTGTACGCTGACGATTCCTGCAATCACTGAAAGGTAGCCGCCGAGGTGTGGATTCCGGGTTACTCAATGATCTTCTTCGATGAGGTTTGGATCGTTCACCTTGGTTTTCGGCTTGATTAACCAAAGAATCGAAAGAATCTCCACTAACTTTTTCTGCTTTGTCTTCTTGACAGGTTCGATCAGAAAAGGAATTGTCAAACTGCACATTACTAGTAAAGGAAGAATTACTGCTACTATCTCCTTCGGAAGAACAACTTTCATGATTGGACAAATTCGAGTGAACTGGTGAAGATTGTGATTTCTAAATTACAAAAAGCCATATTTTTAATGGATAACATATGTACGTTGGATTTGAATGACAACCACTAGTATGTATGTATATAATGTATATATATATATATATGTATATATATAAATATATATACATTTGTTATTGTCACTGTAACTAGTTAAAATAAAGCATCAAGGGTGCGAACCCTCAGCGTTACTATACACTAGCTAGCTATTACAAAGACCTAAATTAATTTGGAGTAGCATCAATAAAGTTTGCGCATGTCGATATATAAAGCTTGAGCAAAGTCTATAAGCAACTCATGTACTGAAACTGTAGACGTTAACACTGTCTTCATAAGAGAAGCTCTTAACACACAAGCAACACAATGGGAAACTCCAAGCTCTCCGGTAAACTACTGAAAAAAATAAGTCGAAACTAAAAATTCTGGCACATTAAAGGGACTTAAAATGTCTAGTGCAACATTTTAATGCTTCCTGGTAATTTAATATTTTTAGCTTAGCGGCATTAAAATTAGATATATATATTCACAATATGTTTCGGTTCATAAGCCTTCTTCAGCTATGAGGTGTATATATGGCTGTTTAATTTTATTTTAAATAGTCATACACACATCACAACTGAAGGCTTATGAGCCGAAACATATTGTGAATATATATATATCTAATTTTAATGCTGCTAAGCTAAAAATATTAAATTACCAGGAAGCATTAAAGTAGCAATGAAAATCTACGACATTACTTTGATGCTTGTTTCAATCTTCGGGAAGCTGCCATTTTCAAGATCCGTATGACAGAATGACTGACTGACTGACCAACTGACTGACTTACAGACAAACCGAGTACTTTAACCCTCTCGTGCATGCGCGCTGAGGGTTAATGGATAGACTTTCCATGAAAGTGAGAAGAAAGAAAAACACAGCATTACTCTACAATTAGTGAGTATAATGGTTACAATGGGATGTACCCATTAGACTCGACAACCAATATTAATGTTGTAACTGCAAACTCTTTTCCAATTAAAACAAAAGTACCCCCCTTCACTGTTAGAGAGTGTGTGTATGTGTGTATGTGTGTGAATATTGAGTGAGTGTGAGTATGTGTGTGCGTGTGTGTGTGTGTGCCTGTGGGAGGGGTCTGCAAGCAATATGGTCATGTTGGGGGAGAATTGTGCACACACACACCTTAGTAGGAGACTTTTCAAACAATGGCAGCAAAATTGGTCACAAATTTTTATCTACTGTCCTCTACTACTTCTCCCATCCCTCCCCTTCCCCCCCCTCTCTCTCTCCCCCTCTGTTGCTGAAACACCTTACCTGCAACAGGGAATGATATGACAGCCTTTCACACCATCACAACAACTACAATATTTTTTTTGAAGATCCCCAAAGGCTTTTTTCTTTCAGACTGTTGTTGTTGTTGTTGTTTTTCTTTCCGCACTAAGTTTCATGACAGTCAAATTCAATTTCAGGAATATGCATTTGTGTGTGTGTGTGTGTGTGTGTAGGGAGGGGAGTTGTCATTTCCTTAAAAATGATGAAAATTTTTGGAGACCACATAAATGCTGAAATGTCTTTTAGTGGAAACGATGACTATATGCCAAGCATGGCAATAACTATGATATTGCTTACTCAAAAGAGAGAGAGAAAACAACTGACTCTGTCAAACTTTGTATTAGGCATACTTTTCAGTGTCAATAAATAAGGGGTGTGGCATTATCTTTCAGATTAGGCATCGATCCTATTATACCGCACAATGAGTGTATAATAATTAAAATTAAAAAAGGATCTAAGTAATAAACATCCTAATACACGATCCTCAATATTAATTATTGCACAAAGTAGGAATTGTTTAAACAAAGAGTTCATTAAACGGGCCTCATTCAATTTTTAATTAGAGATTATCTTTGATCATGAAACAGAACCTTGCAGTTCTATAGGGCACACATGTGGGGCAGTTGACAATCATCTGTCGTCACACTGTGTGTGCCATGAGGTGGCACATGTGGTAGACAGGTGCAACCCTCTCAAAAGGGGAAACCCCTCGGGAGTCCCCTCTACCCACAGTCTCACCACCCACTTGGAAACAAACAAACAAAAAAAAGATAAGTATTTCTCATGAAATAACCTCATATACAGTACTCAGATCAAAAAAGGTAGAGAATCAAGTTTTGTCAGGCGAATATGCTTTCCTATTTCCATATAGTTTAATAGATGATTAACTTAGTCATATATCACATTAAAAATTATTTCTGAATGTAATTTTATATAGGCATTCATCCCTACTATAAAAGCCTCTGTCTCACCCTCCTTCAATAAATCACTACTTTCATGAAATCATAAGGTTCGCATGTTTATTAAATATTGCTTTACAGCTGTAGGACAGTATGTGCTAGTATAATTATTTTTACCTCATTGAATCTAAAAATTTTGCCTCTACTAGATTCTTTTTTTGTGTGTGTGTAAGCTTCCCTGATTAGAACCCA
>WLWD01005549.1_pt1 | contig 15616 bp, 10 predicted proteins | sample 6712731 | NCBI WGS metagenome assembly WLWD01 (sample SAMN12718690, study PRJNA576275) | sponge metagenome | isolation source: marine sponge | host: Mycale hentscheli | place: New Zealand: South Island, Marlborough, Capsize Point | collected 2014-11-01
CTCGTTAAACTGGTGATGTGTAAAGTCAGTCTGGACAGCAATGCCAGTTTCACCTTCTGAATCTGCTGCCTGGGATGACTCTATTCGGCTTTTCTTTGCTTCAGAATCTTCTTTATCCTGCAATTCTTTCCTTTTTGTTTGCCTACCTCTAGCACATTCATATCTTGAAGGTTTACCATTACTAGCCTCACTATACCCCAAATTTCAAGATGGAACCTAGTCTGGGTTACTGTCATCATAAAGTAAACTAGGTTTGCCAGAGATAAAGTGATCAGAACATACTCTGGTATACTGGAGGTTTTCAGCCTTTATATTTTGCCTCTTGATAGCAGCCAACCATGCACGCTGTCTTTTCTCACTGAGTGCTTTTGTCTGCTCTCCTTGATTATGTATAACAGCAGGCAGTCTGAAGAAAGACTTATCCTTGTTACTGGGCAATCTATTCCAGCAGCCGATGCATTGCAGAAGTTTACCATCATTGCTAGTACTCCACGCTGTACTCCAAGATGGCCGACGACATATGAAACTCTGCCCACTGCACACACTTCTTAGAATTAACTAGCACTTTCTACTGAATGTAATAATACTTTACCTACCATTAGATGATGATGATACTTTACCTACAATGAGATGATGATACTTTACCTACGATGAGATGATGATGCTTTACCAAACCGTACAAAGCTCATGAATTGTTCATGAGTACAGACACCGTCGTTCACCGTCGTCATCATTACTGACACACAAGTACATTATTATATAGATTTTGGCCGAAAATAACTAATATAATTACAATAATTATTATTATAACAATTAATTATTATTACAGTCGAACCTCCCTACAACGGGACTCCGAGAAGCGGTCAGACTCTCAACAACGGTCAGACCATTGGGAACGGAGTATTTTCTGCATGTATGTAATGAATTTTTTGACTCCAAGTAACGGTTGACTCTCTACTCCGGACAACGGCCAAGTTGTGTGCCCCAAAATGTAATGTCTTGTACAAAATTTACTTCTTGGGACGGCCAGTTAGCCACACCCAACTTATTGATGCCTCCATTTTGCCTAGCCTTTCAATTTTAGCTTGCCACGCCTAACTAATTTATGACTTGTGTGCCTTTCAATTTAATAAAAGAAATAATACTAAATGAATGCTAATACTAATTTTACATTCATTACAGATGTCCCTCTATTAACTAGTTCTCTCATTCAGCAGACATAAACAGGTGGGCCGAACACGCGGTAGATACAGGGCACTTCCAGGCCATAACTGCTCTCACCACAGCGTGTGCTATCTACTCGATCCACGTCAACATGCGAATCAGAGGAAACTTGAATTGAATTCTGGACATTGAGTGAAAAAGAGGAGCCCTGGACTGATCCATAGACAGATCCATTTAAAAGAAGCTTGTTGCTTTTACCTATAATGTCCTTTGGGTTTGCCCCAGAGGAAATCAAAGACTTTCTCTCCTTTAAGAGAATACTCTCAGAGTTTCTCTTTGAAGGGGTCATATAAGGTTTTATATACACCTTTGATTTGGTCAATTTACTTCGGTTGGATAGGATTACAGACACTTCATCAGTTGTTCTCAACAACTTCACAAGTAGAGGTCGAGGCCTCACATGAGAGGGGCTATATTTACCCATTCTCGTGCAATCTCTAACAGAAAGCTTAGAGATATCAGGCATCATGAGTGAAGATAATACTGATATCACTTGCTTTTGATCACTGTCTAACCTAACCTGATGTGAAGTGCCTTGAAGACATTCATCAATATCGTATATCACTAAGCTAAACTTATGTTCCCATATATTTACAAATTCTGCGCATCTTCACTTGCACATACAGTTTCTCTTCTCTTTACTGTCATTATGGAATCTCATTCCATTCCAGCTGACTGGAAGGTACACAAATTATTTCCTCTCTACAAGAAAGGAAGTGTATCTGAAGTTAGCAACTACAGGCCTATTTCTCTCCTAAACATTCTTCATAAAGTACTAGAATTAATAGTCTACTCTAAGATAATAGATTTTATATATCCAAAAATTTCAAAGACACAATTTGGTTTTATCAGAAATAGATCCACTCTTCAACAACTTCTTCTATCATAGCTATACTTCAGTTTTCAATTCTGTGGAGTCAAAGCGACACACTGAAATTGTGTTTCTTGATTTTGCCAAAGCCTTTGATTCAGTCCCCCACAATGAACTTCTGTATAAACTTTGGCTAACTGGCATTACTGGTCCTCTTTGGTTACTTTTCAAAGATTACTAACAAAATAGAAAGCATTTTGTTGAGGTTGAAGGGTGTAAATCTGACTTACTTCCTGTCAAATCAGGTTTACCTCAAGGTAGTGTACTTGGACCTCTGCTTTTTCTTATTTATGTTAACGACATACCGTCTCTCTGCTTTTTTTCGTCTGTGTTTTTATTTGCTGATGATGCCAAACTTATTGCCTCTCTAAACTCTGCAAGTGAGAATTTAGCTCTTCAAAAGGATCTTGACAATTTATTGTCATGGTGTCAATCTTGAAAACTTTCTTTAAATACTTCTAAAAATGTGCATACATGAACGTCTCCCTATCATCATCTACTAACAACAATTACACCAATGGCAATGATACAATTAAAACAGTGACTCAACAGAAAGATTTAGGTATTTTAATCTCTGATATATAGTTTATCTTGGTCTGTCCACATCAAAGAAATATGCAGCAAAGCTTATCGGTCTCTGTATTTAATTAGGCGAACAATTCCTTGCACATCACCCATTAACATTAAGAAGTCCCTCTATCTATCACTTGTAAGATCTCAGCTGACCTACTGTTCCCAGCTATGGTTTCCCAACAAAATACAATACAATATCTTATTGGAAAGAGTTCAACGGCGTGCAACTAAATACATTTTAAATAATTATAATATTTCTTACAAATTAAGACTTATTCATCTCAATAATTTTACCACTAATGTACTATCTACAACTACTAGACCTATTATTTTTTGTTAAATGTCTTAAGAATCCGTCTGATTCATTTAATGTATTTAATCACGTCACTTTTCATTCTGGGTCCACAAGATCTTCATCTAATCAAAAAAACTCCGAAATAAGGTCAAACTCTCTACAAAGGCCAAAGAGTTCATCCCCATGCATGGCTGTTGTTCGGAGGTTCGACTGTATAACAATAATATTATTATTTTTATTTTCATTATTATTATTATTATTGTTATTGTTATTATTGTTATTATCATTATTATTGTTATTATGATAATGATGAAGATGATAATCACTATGATCAGAGTTCTCTGTTCAAATAACCTATATAATCTATAAACTTAACCCACAATTATTACTTCTTGCCATAGCAATAACTATTGCTTAATAAGTAACTATTCTTAGCTACTATCTCAGCTTTCTTACACTATCATAACTCTTCCATTATTTTTCTAGATATTACCACTATTTTGAATGATCCTAGAATACACTCAAATGTGGCTTTCATCTTCAATATGGTGGGATGCCTACAAGATTGCTAGTCATGTATTTCTATTTACTGTCATTATAATTATTATGCAGTCAAAAGTTTAAATCAAAAGTAGAATAAATGATTCATTAACACAACGAAGTTTTGTTGCATAATAGTTAAGATTAAGGACACGAATTATGTCTGCCAACTCAGAAAGTGCTAGCCAGGCCCGTAGCCAGAAGTTCGCATTGGGGGTTCGGATTTTGAAGATGCAAAAAGCCACACCTACTTTTGTTTCCTCGTTAATTCTTTAAAAAAAACAAAAAACAAAAGTAACTGCACTGTTCTATGTATTCTACTTCAAAACTATAAATTCATTAAACACTGTTGATATTCGAGAGAGAAAAAGTATTATTCTCAAGTAGCTAGGCTTCTAACCAATACGGTGAGCTGTATATAAACAGTGTAACATTAGTACGCCTTTTTCGTACTACAAGTTATTTAATAGCATGTAAACTGCCCATTCAATAATATATTGGAAAACGGTGAAATAGCACGGGAACAAAGTGAAATGCCACGGTAGCTTAATTGAAATAGTAAGGATAAGTGCGCAAGCGTGCAGCTCTAGCCTTGGAAATGTACAGTTCAAGTAGTTTCTAGTTGGAGACAACGGCATTCTTCAGCACAGGAGCTCTACCCGTATTAGACGGAATTTTCTCAACAGATTAGGAAGAGCCATCGGTTAAAAGCATAGTTCCAGAGAAATCATATCCTGAAGTACAGAGATAGTGACTGCACTATACAGTGTAGCCACAATGTAAATGATTTGTAGCTTACAGTAGTCTCATGCAGTTTTTATAAAGCTGGCCTAGTATTAGTGTGTAGTAGCACGGTAACGGTGTCATTCGGGATTAATAGCACGAACAACGTGATTAAAATACCACGAGGCAAACTTGGAGTGCTATTTATTTTAATAGCCTTACGAGGCTACCTGTGCTATCACTCGCTAATATTAGGCCAGCTCTTTTTTTAATCATTTGCAGTGTAGCTACAATATATAGTGCACTCACTATCTGTGTATCTCAGGATTAACTTTCTCAGATTCTTCCCGATGGCTCCCCTCCTAATCTGTTCAAAAAATTACGTTCCTTGTGCTTAATATCAAATAGCACGCTTACCCATGCTATTACTCCTACTAATTAATAAGTGCATTACGTTACACTTTATTAAGAATAGATGTAACGTAGCATGCTTTACTCATGCCGATGTGCGAGCGAAATTTTGTAGCCAAGGAGCTGAATGTTTATTGAGTCACTTGGACTCAGACTAGGCCATCCATACACAGAGTTTGAAGTATATCTAGGAAAACAGCAGAGAATTCCATCGCAGGTTCAGCACGATCGACAGATGATGATATTCCAGAACTCATATGTGGGGTGTGGCTAAAATATTTACTTCTGGTCACTCTAAAAGAGGGTTCGACCTAACCCCCTTGGCTACTGGTATGCTAGCTAACTTTGCAAGCTTACAAATAATATTAATTGTGTACTTACAATATTGAAGTCTAGAATCTTGAATTCTCTGTTCGATGAACTCAAAGTTTCTGAATCTATGATTTCAAAACATGGCTATTCAATAGTTTGAGCTCTGAACATAAGATATAACTGTACCGAATGATAAAGCTTCAGATTTTTGCAAAGCATTTAGACACACTGAGTTGTTCAATGGAAGTTTTTCTGGATAAAAATTCAAAAATCTTAACACATGGTCAGAATAATAACATGGATGTTATAAATATCTTACCAGCTGGACTAAAGTGAATTGTAGGAGTGAAAATATTGCCTTCTGACAAACGTCTGCCTACATATAATGCGAAATTATAATGATATGAAATGGAATAAAATATGAAAATATGTTACCAGTTATTTTACTGAGATGCCCACTTGTAAGAGTATTGGCACTGAATGATGAAGCAGAGGAAGATATAAGTGATTTTTCTGACGTAGATCGATCTGCACGAATAAAAGGAAGTTCAGTAAGAGCAATCAGTCACCTTGCATATGTGAGGCAATTACAATCCTTCCAATAAATTTACCATTCAATATGTTTAGCAACCCAAGGCCAGCAGATGCCATCAAGTTTATATATTTTGTACTCTGTAGCTGAAGTTTAGGCTATTCAAATAGTTATCCTGATATATCAGAATTTATTTATATACAAATACAATAACATCTTGCAAAAGGTGCAATAACAGAGTGATTAGGTTAGTCACACTAAATTAGTCTTAGTGTATAATTTATTTGGGATTATAACATAGTAAGAAATTATATTACTGTAAAAACTGAAATATTTTTAATAATAATATAGCGCTTATATAAAAATTAAGTAATGAATAATAAAGTATCTATAACTTACACAATTTGGTTGTGCTTTGTAAGTATATGAATTCTTCATTAATTTTCACCCATAATGTATGATACTTTTCTAGTATCAATGACATATCTTGTATTCTATTTTTCAATACAAGTGAAAATCTCTCTGGGAACAACCAAGACACGCATATACTTCCTTCACTAAATTTATAATAGTACATCGCAGATGCAAAGTGGGAAAGCAGTGGCACACATTTCTTTACAATACCATCTCGCAAGAATTCCAAACGAGATAATGTAAACTTAGTGATATCTTCTTTGATGTCAAACTTGATTGTGAGCTCAACCACAGAATCTGGGATGTCGTCCATTTGATGTCGCCCTTTCCAACATTTGATAAATGGAACGACTAATGTTGTTCGCTTAAAATCCTTAATTTTTTTAACATAGCTTTCTATTTCTTGTGACAAATGTGGGATTTTACATTTTATTATCAAATATTTTAACATTTCATAGTCCAAAAAGTTCCATAGATTTAAACTTAACATCTCCATAAATTCATCGATCTCTGCAATTTGTTCTACTTCAGGTTTGAGTTTACACCATAGTGGAGTGATACTAGCACCAACATACCGTGGGATAAATCTAATATACTTTTTAACATCGTAGATTGAGGTTCCGTTTTTTACTAGATAATCTACAAATTCAGTAACTAGATCAGCAAACTCATCTTCCAGTAACTGCACTTTTTCTTGTAAATCAATAAGCTCTGTAAACAAATGCCAAGTGTGTAGCTATTAGACAATAATATTAAACACTAAACTTTTGGTATTACCTTCATCAAGAGTGCCACTAAATGAAGATACTATAACATCATCCTTGATCGGTTTCGGGTTGTCTGTCACAAATGGAAGATGCAATAATAATTGCTATTATTAATGTGCTTAGAAAAATAGGAGAAAACATTACACAACTGTTTGTAGCATATCACATCAATTCTTAAACAAAATAAATATAGTCATAACAAAAAGCTAAGTATTTTAGCATCACATTATCATGAACTCTCCTACTCTCTTATTTCTGAACAATCTCAGCTTTTCTTATCCCCAACCTTTTCTTTCTTCAGCCCTTTCTATTCTCTTGCTTCTGAATCTCTCTGTCCTATTATCATGATAGTGGATTTGAGCTCTGCAAAACTGTTGCCTTCTTTTTCGTACATTCGCCTTCCGTTTTGAAACCGAAACGGCCTTTACTGTCGATTCCTCCCACATTTTAGTTATAATTAGCTAATATCACGCCTTTTTTTCCTTCTCTTTCATTCTCTTTAAAACTACGCTGCGTTCTTGCGGATTCCAACAGCTTTTTATAGTTAGTCGCCTTTTGTCTTCTCTTTCGTACTTTTGATTTGGAAGTGTTGGGCTCATGAATTATTCATGAATACATACACCGCTGGTCAGTTGTAGTCGTTACTGACACACAAGCGTATTATTATATAGATAACTATATCTTTGAAGAACAGTAAAATAATTCTAAAATAATTGGAAGGTTTCGGGGATAAATTTGACCCTAAGAATTTATTCTAGACCCTCATGTTCAAGTGTTTACAACAGACAGAGCTGAAAGTCTACAACTTCAAGTTAACCGTCAGCGTACATGCCAAAAGACTCTGACTACAAACAATCAGTTCGAAATCACATGAGCAAAAATTTTTCTTGCATTATCCCTTTTGGCCTCAGAGTGTGATTTCCTCATTGAGGTTAACGCTGCAGGCATGCCACTTACCCGTACTGTTTCACTTGCCTAACGTGGTATTTTACTTAGTTTCACTTAGTTTCCGTGCTATTTCACTTAGTTACGCGCTATTTCACTTTTCTCCATGCGATTTCAATTGAACAGCGATTTTTCCCATACATTTTTGAATGGGCAATTTACGCTCCATACTATTGCTATTATTATTGGCAAGCGAGCGTAGCAAGCGAGACAAACACAATTGAAAATCGAGGATATGAGTTTGTTGGCGAGCGAGCGAGACAGTATTAGGGGTGGATAATGCAAAATCGGGTATATGTTCGATAATGTATGAATTGTACGTATGCCCCTTAAACGCGCGGGCGGGATCTATTTTCTCCTAAAAACACGGCTTTTTGCGTTGATCTTTGTTTCTTCTGATACTACAGCACTAAGAAAGTCCTACTTGAAACTTAGGCTCCAAATTGTGAGATAATTCATTCGAAACGCTTGTTTTTCAAGTCCCACAATGTTACTGCGAACGATTACTATGGCTTTGAAACCCCTTACTAAACGTAATTTCAAAAACTTACGTCTTTTTTGGGGGCTGCTCAATGCCGTTCGTTAGTTGTCAAATATCACTGGTAGCCAGAGTGGCTAAATATTAAAACGAAGGAAGCCACCATTACTTGGGAGAAGCTGGGGTAAGTACGTAGTTCCATATTTGTTAGCTAAAATTATAAAAATAACTCTGGCTATGGTTCTGTTGTTAGAGCTGAGAGCTTGTTCACCAGTTACTGGTAATTGAGGCAGTCAGAATGGCTTGAATTGGGTATTTCTGTATTTGATTGGTACGTAATATCATAGTTGCCAACTTTTTTAATCGTAGTTGACAACTTTTTTTAATCATAATTCAAGGACATTAAGCCACACCCTGGACCACACCCAAAAATCACAACAATTACAAGGAAGCAATGATAACATGATAGTTTTACAAGTATATATTTTTAATGTGATTTTCTGCAACTGGCGATAATAGGTAGTGGTCTCAGAAGTCTGCACAGTCACTTTTCTTCAGATTGAATCGATATATTCATGAAAGAAAAAACATTCTAGAATCAATAAACCGCTCCAAATTGTTAGAACAGTGAAAGCATTCAGTAGTTTGGCAGATTATGCATAGTAAACAGATACAAACTTTATTATTTCCGGGACAACCAATAGAAAGAGTGCAATCCGTTGTGGGACAGTAGGCAAGTGATATATCCGGACTATCCTGGAGCTTGTGGGACAGTAGGCAAGTGATATATCCGGACTATCCTGGAGCTTTTGGGACAGTTAGCAACTATGTACTTTTTTGCATGAACTAAGCTAAACTATATTATGTAACAATACTGTAGTTCATGTAACCTAGGCAGGCTCGCTCGCCATTTGTGCTCAAGCACATCACTAGTTGGCGAGTGAGCGGAGCGAGCGAGACAGTATTAGGGATAAATGCAAAATCGGGTATATGTTATTTATATGTATGTATGGATGGTACGTATGCCCCTTAAACGCGCGTGGGGAACTTTTTTTCTCCTAAAAACATGGCTTTTTAGGCTTGACCCCAGTTTATTCTGAAACTACAGCATTAAGCTAGCCTTACTTTAAACTTATGCTTCGAAGTGTGAGCAAATTCCTGCGTAAACGCTTGGTTTTTCAAGTCGCAAAAAGTTTCTACGACCGGTTACTATGGCATTGAAGACCCTTTTCCAGACGTAATTTCAAAACTTCGCCGTTTTAGGGGGATACGGAGTGCCGATTGTTGGTTGTCAGGAGCCATTGGTAGTCAGAATGCCGTAGTGATAATGCTAAGGAAGCTACCTACTCTAGGGAAGCTGAGGTAAGTACGTAATTCCATATTTGTTAGCTAAATATGCAAAAATAACTCTGGCCTTTCTTTTTTGTAGCTAAGAGCTGTTTGTCAACAGTGACTGGTAAATTCAATAGTCAGAATGGCTTAATTTTGATACTACTGAAGTTATCACTGCTCAAGAAAATGAGGTAACAAAGTAATTTTGTATTTGTGTGCTAAAATTGATGGTCTTTTGTTTTTGTAGCAGAGAGCTTGTTGTCAAGAATTCACGGTAATTCAGATAGTCAAAGTAACTAAAAATTTGATACTACAGAAGTTATCAATACTCAGGAAATTGAGGTAAGTAGTAATTCCATATTTGTTGGCTTAAATTACAAATACAAAATAACACTGATTTTTTGTTTAGTGTAGCTGAGAGTTTGTTCAAGAGTTACTGGTAGTTGAGATTATCGGAATGGCAGATGTTTGATACTACAATAGTTACCATTAATCAGGTAAGAGAGTGATTTTGTATTTGTTTGCTGAAATAAAAGGTCACAACTGCTATCATAGTATTTGCATGAACTAAGCTAAAACATAGTAACAATACTTAGTTTTATGTTACCTAACTATCAGGCTCGCTCGCCATTTGTGCTCAAGCACACCACTAGTTGGCGAGCGAGCGGAGCGAGCGAGACAGTATTAGGGGTGGATAATGCAAAATCGGGTATATGTTATATGTATATATGGATGTATGGATGGTACGTTGCCCTTCAAATGCGCGCGGGTGCCGTTTTTCCCCTAAAAACATGGCTATTTGAGCTTGACCCCACTTTCTTCTGATACTACAGCTTTAAACAACTCTTACTTGAAACTTGGGCTCCAAATTGTGAGATAATTCCTTTGAAACACTTGTTTTTCAAGTCCCTGCTAACGGTTACTATGGCATTGAAACCCTTTACCAAACATAATTTGAAAAAACTGCGTTGTTTTTTGGGGCCGCTCGTTGGTTGTCAAGTGCCACTGGTAGCCAGAGTGGCTAAATATTAGAACCAAGGAAGCCACCATTACTTGGGAGAGGCTGAGGTAAGTACATAGTTCCATATTTGTTATCTTAAGTAACAAGATTAACTCTGGCTGTTTTTTATTGGTATTATTCACTAGTTACTGGTAATTGAGGTAAATGGCATAAATTGGATACTACAGAAGTTATCACTATTCCTGAAATTGGGTAAGAGAGTTAGTAATTCTGTATTATATATATATATATATATATATTATATTAATGGTCAACTACTGTTTACTTTTTGCATGAACTAAGCTGAAGTATATGTGACCGGATTTGTGAAAACCCGGCTAAACGCGGCATCTAAAGTTTTCTAATTTATTCTACCAGTAGGCTGCACGGGGCCTTGGGATGCCTTCCTCCTAATTTGGAAGCTGTAGCACAAGCCGTCTTCGCCCTACGCACTACAACACTTCAGTATTTTTGCTAAACTTATTATTGCTGATTTCGAAAAAAACGCCCGGTAAGGCGTTGCTAAGGTCAGGGGGCGTGCCTTGTGTCCGTATACTATTACTGCGTGTCTCCGGGACACTATGGAATAAATCGGTTACAGGCGGATAGAAAGAAGTCTAAAAGGCTTAATGCAGGGCTCCTTAAGAAACTATGATGACGAGAATTGCGTGAGTACGTGAATTATGTAGAATAGCAAGTGAATTAGTTAGCTACAGTTTTTTCGCGGCTGTTAGTGAAAAGCCCGCCAATAATTTCATAGCAACTCTCCGTACACGAGTTCAACCGGCTAGTGTTTCTAGCCTCCTAGTGTGAGTTCTAGAGCACGCCAGAGCGTACAACTGCGTCATAAGCTAGAGCTAACTGGTGTCTATCCATTTCTGCCATAAAAATTTTTTCGAAAAAAATCTACCCATAAGGATTTACCCTGTGATACTGAAAAAAATTGTTTGCCGCGTTTAGGCGGATTTTCCCAAATCCGGTCACATATTATGTAACAATACATCGGTGTAGAAAGGAATTTTAAATTGGCCAATCAAGCAGTCACATTTTCCATGCCTACAATATTGGGTGGGGTTTAAATTGTTTAAATATTACTTAATAAAAAAAATTGACATATTAGTAAAATGATGTAAAATTGATGAAAGCATGATAAATACTAAACAATCATACCCATTAGCTAATTATACCTTTTCAGGAATAATTTTTAAGCTTGACAGAATCTTACAGAGCATTTTCCAAAACAAGGGAGGCAGCAGAACCAGGTGACACCAGTGGTAAATAGTTTTGTAGTGGAGCTACCGAACTTTGAACTCGCTGCATTATATCATTCATTACATCATTGTCAATACGTCACTCCTCACTCACTCGTTAGTCACGTGATTCTTTACTCTCATAGTCAGTGTCCATGTGTGTCATACTTGTCCTCGAAATATAATGATTTACCTTTGACAAACATTTGATTATCGACGTTGTTAGCTCTCGTAGCTACATTGGTGACCCCGACGACTTTATGACTGACGATAGCCCCGCTTCACCTCCAGCTCCCGCTGTCACAGCAATAACACTGAAGTTGCCGCCTTTTTGGCCTACCAACCCCGAAGTCTGGTTCGCCCAGGTACAGGCCCAGTTCATCACCAGGGGTATCTCCGCACAGAGAACGATGTTCGACTATGTCGTTAGTTCCCTCAGCCCCGAATTTGCCATGGAAGTCAGAGACTTACTTCTGACCCCGCCCACCGACCATCCGTATGATACATTGAAGACACAATTAATTAAACATACTACTGCGTCGGAACAACGCAAGCTCCAGCAGCTTATCAGCGGTGAGGAACTCGGCGATAGGAAGCCAACGCAGCTCCTCCGGAGAATGCAACAGCTTTTGGGGAACAAGTTAGCATCTGGAGCAGACTCAACCTCATTCCTTCGTGAGTTATTTCTCCAGCGACTCCCTGCCAATGTCAGGATGGTCCTAGCTTCTGCTGACTCAACAACTACACTTGACAAACTTGCAGAGATGGCAGATAAGGTAATGGAGGTAGCTACTCCAGTTGTAGCTGCAGTAGGTCATGCTCATACTGAGAGTTCTGTGGAAGTCAAGCAACTAAGAAAGGAAGTGGCCCATCTCACCGATCTGGTTACAGCACTCACTACCTCCAACACACCTTCAGCCCGCCATAGTCGCTCAAACTTCGTTGTAGTCCCACACCCAAGAACTCCATTCAGTCTGCTGACTCTCTCCGTTGGTATCATGCCAAGTTTGGGGAAGCAGCTCAGAAGTGCAAGGAACCATGCAACTGGGGAAACTCCACGGCCGGACCCTAGTGGTGATGGGGGTTCCCGGCCTTATTCCCACCAGTCACCTATTTTATGTTATGGATACACACACTGGTACACGATTCCTGGTGGATACTGGATCTGAAGTTAGCGTCATTCCTCTCACCCTTTCCAAACGTAAATCTCCACCTGATAAAAACTTGGGTCTTCGCCGTTCTTTCTCGTGGATCTTTATCATTGCTGATGTGCAGAGGCCCATTCTTGGAGCAGACTTTCTCTGGCACTTTGGGTTGTCGGTCGACATGAAGCACCGCCGGTTAAGTGATGCGGTTACCAACCTGTGCATCCAGGGCATCCTTTCCTCGGATTCTTCCCCCAGCCCTTCCATTGTACCCAAAACCCAAAACAACCCTTACCTTCAGCTCCTGGCAGAGTTTCCAGCATTAACTCAAGTTTGTACACTGAATACCCCTGTGACCAGTTCCTTCTCGACCAAGAAGAATGGCCCCAGACCGTCTACGTGCAGCCAAGCAGGAATTCCAGCGCATGATAGAATTAGGAATCATACGTCCTTCCTCTAGCGCCTGGGCATCTCCGTTGCATATGGTGCCCAAGAAGAACACTGGTGACTGGCGCCCTTACGAAGACTACCGTGCTCTACAGAATAACAGTTCCTGATCGTTACCCCATCCCCCACATACATGATTTTTCATCATCACTTCATGGTGCTACCGCTTTCACTAAACTGGACTTGATACGTGCCTATCATCAGATCCAGGTGGAACCAGATGACATACAGAAAACAGCCATCACTACTCCATTTGGCTTGTTTGAGTTTGTACGAATGCCATTTGGTTTGCGGAACTCCGCCCAGACCTTCCAGAGATTTATCGACAACATTCTTCGGGGAATTGACTTCAGCTATGCATACCTGGATGATGTTCTCATCGCCAGTGCTACACCGGAGGAGCACCTTCATCACTTGCGCAGCGTACTCAAACGCCTCTCTTCACATGGTGTGGTCATCAACCCCAACAAATGTGTTTTTCGATAAGGTCCAGGCCATTCGCGATTTCCCACTACCCAAGTCTGATCAACAGCTACGGCAGTTCATGGGTCTATCCCATAATGCTGAACTTATGCACCCTCTCCACGACCTTCTTCCCAACCGCAAATCGACTTCTGCTACTCTCAACTGGTCTGAGAATGCAACTGCTGCCTTCAATGCCACTAAAGACGCTCTGGCAAATGCAACCCTCCTCACCTATCCGAGACCTGATGCTCCTACCTCTGTGATGACAGATGCTTCAGATTTGGCTGTAAGCGCCGTACTGCAACAATACAGCAACGGTACCTGGCATCCTATCTCGTTCTTTTCGAAAAAGATAAACCGGCTGAAACTACCTTCGACAGGGAACTACTGGCTATCTACCTCTCAATCCGTCATTTTCGCCATTTCCTTGAAGGTCGTCACTTTCACGTGTGGACGGATCATAAGCCATTGACACATGCTCTCCACACAAGTCTTGATCGCCATTCTCCACGACAAGCTCGTCAGTTGGATTATATCTCTCAGTTCACCTCAGCCATTCATCACATTCGAGGATCACAGAACATTGTGGCAGATGCTCTCTCACGCATCAAGATGAATGCAGTGCTTTCAGGACAACCTCTTATAGTGGACAATGCAGCCATGGCTCAAGCACAAGTGACAGATACGCAGATTCGAGCATTGCAATCTTCTCCTTCATCTCCCTTAGTTGTTGAAGCAATTCCACTCCCTACCACCGACATACCTCTTCTCTGCGATATTTCTACTGGTAAACAGCGACCCCTAGTGCCCTTCCAGTGGAGACGAACTGTATTCGACTCACTGCATGGTTTGTCCCACCCAGGTATTCGGGCAACACAATGTCTCATCACTGCTCGCTATGTGTGGCCTAGCATCAACGCAGATGTTTGAAGATGGACTCACTCATATGTCCAGTGTCAGCGTGCAAAAGTCCACAGGCATTTAAGTGCTCCACTGTCTTCATTTCCGTCCGCCACTGCCCGCTTTGATGTTGTACACATCGACCTAGTTGGACCACTTCCGCCGTCACGAGGCTTCACTTACCTATTAACTTGTGTCGACCGGTTCACCAGGTGGCTAGAAGCCATTCCCACCACTACAATCACTGCTGAATCCGTGGCTCTTGCTTTTATTAGTGGATGGATTTCACGTTATGGAGTACCGTCTACCATAATTTCGGATAGTGGACATCAATTTGAATCAAACTTGTAGGATTCCTTGATGTCACTGCTTGGCACGAAATGAGCTCGCACTACTGCCTACCACCCACAAGCTAACGGTATGGTTGAGTGCTTTCATCGCCAACTCAAGGCAGCATTGAAGACACAGACTGACTCTGCACATTGGGTAGATGCGCTTCCACTCGTGTTGCTTAGAATTCGGACTGCCTTCAAGGAGGATATATCTGCTACAGCTGCAGAGATGGTATATGGCACGTCCTTTCGACTTCCAGGTGAATTTTTCAGTCCTCCTTCCAATACAGCTCTCGAAAATTCTTCAAATATCGTACATCAGTTGAAATCACACATGCAGCAAATCCTCCCATTGCCCCCTCACCCAGCTCATAGCAACAGTCACATAAATCCGGACTTGGCAATCACAACTTCATTAGGCAAGATGCTGTTCGCAAACCTCTCCAACCTCCGTACAATGGACCGTACCCAGTAGTTTCTCGCACCGACGAACATTTCAAAGTAAAGTTCAATGGTCGACAGGACACCATTTCCGTAGATCGCCTTAAACCTGCCCATCGTTCCGGAAGCCTTTGCACACCGTCGATTCTCCGATCGAACGTGTCACTCGCTCAGGACGTCAGGTCCATTGGCCGAATCATCTCTCTTCCTACGTGTCGT
>WLWD01001328.1_pt1 | contig 15603 bp, 8 predicted proteins | sample 6712731 | NCBI WGS metagenome assembly WLWD01 (sample SAMN12718690, study PRJNA576275) | sponge metagenome | isolation source: marine sponge | host: Mycale hentscheli | place: New Zealand: South Island, Marlborough, Capsize Point | collected 2014-11-01
TCATATTCACAACCCACTGTTAAGTCAGAGTTAGCAAGTTAAATATAGAGTGAAAGTAACAGAATAGACAAGAGTTACTAAGTCATGTGAGGTAATGCATGTGCGTGAGAATATTTAATGAGTGTGGGAGTTTATTGTAAGTTGTGTGAGAGAGAGCTTCTAATTTTCTCTAAACATTATGTAAACCTTTTAAATGTAATCCAGTTTTGTAAGATCTACACACATCCCATACACATCACACAAACACACACCAATGAAACCTAAAATACGGCAGCAATAAGGGGAAAAGGACGTAAGATTTTCAAAAGAGTATGAATTATATATGTACATATAATTGTCTGGAGTGCTTATATATTTGGAGGTACAGTAGACCCTCAATTATCCGAACACCTCAGGACCGAGGGTTGTTAGGATATTTGAAATGTTTGGATCTTCGAAATAAGTCATTTTGAATGGGGTCTTAATCTCTTATCTATTTATTGCACAGCAAAATTCCAATGAATATCATTATAATTCCCACAAAAAAATGGTGTTCGGATTAGCGAGTTCGGATAAACGGGGTTCGGATAACTGAGGGTCTACTGTAGATGAAGTGGACATAGATAATCAATTGCACTTTAGCCCTTTTAAAAAATGCAGCCCTGCTTAGTATTAATTCTTACCCTCTTTTCTTGTCTAGAATGTCACGTGATTTTTAGGATGACTCAGGAAGACAGCACTGCAAGACAGAAAGATTGGCTTATGTGGGAATGAAGTTGTCATGACTCTGGTAGTGGCTGGAGATATTGACACTGTTGCCTCACCCACCACAACGGAGGGGAGGAGTATGGTGGACTCCTCACAATCCTCATACAATTCCATTGCTTCATTCGCATTTGCTGCACCAGCCACAGTATCATCCACATAAATAGATTGGTGCAGGAGGGTGACTAGGTCAGGCATGAAATTGGAGAACTGCTTTAGGGAATTGTCTATTGAGGCATTGAGCAGGAATGGGCTTGAGGATACTCTGAATACAACTCAAGAGATTCGAAAAAACTGGATGTTCAGGTCAAGCTTGTTGCCATAGGAACCTCAAAATAACTTGATCTTCCTCTGCTATAAATATTATTAGAAAGGTTTTCTCAATGTAGCAGCAAGTGCAACAGGATATGAATAAAACCTCAAGAGTGTGTTCAAGATCTTCTGATTAAAGCTGGGTCCCAGTGAACAGGCATTCATTGAGAGATGGTCTCAGTGGCAGTGGATGCCTCCAGTAACAACTACAACTTCTCTACCTATTTAAGTGTCTGATACCCCTGAACAATGGAAAATTGGAGACCCTCCTTCTGATTCCCCTACAAGCAGTCCTGAATATCCAAAGAGAACGTAGAGCAGTAGCGAAAGGAATTTATGGCCCCTACTCAAGAGAGGCAGCAGTCAATGGAAGAGACACAGATTAGCTGCTATCGAATAAAGCACTGAATCACAACTTTAAAAAATAATTTACAACTTCAGCTTCATAACTTTCTCTATGTAGTTTAGTGTAGTTAAACGGGGTTAAGGGGCTGGGCTTAGCCATTGCGAGGGGTGGGGGTGGGGTAGGCAGAAGGACTGGGTAGCGCAGCGTGGATACAAGCCTTGTGGGAATTTGTAATGAAGCGCACTATGCAACACGTGGCAAGGTTCAGACTAGTCAAAACGCACGTACAAGCAGCAAAAGCACTCTCTGTTGTCCACCACCCACCCCTACAAACCGTTCACCTTTGTGAGTAATGCAGGTCCAAATCATGGACATCTGGGTCGTGACATTGGTTTACCACTTAAACTCATTCCCCGCCTCTTTTATTAATTTGCCCAACTCCAATGCAACATTTACCTAGCCTCTGGAGATGATTCTCACCATTACATAACCGTGTTGAACTTTATTCTAGGTTAACAACCTGCACAAGGCTGGAGGAAAATGAGTACTTACAATAGTTCAATACATGTTGGTCCCTCATAGCATCCCAGGTCAGGCTTCTACTGTACTCAATCACAGGCTGGCTGAACAGAAGACCTCTTACTGATTGTAAATGGTGCCATATTATTGTTGGTGTGAATGATGTCATCCTAACAAATATAATATCAGCGCTAGTAATGGAGAGATTGCCACTTTATATTTAAAGTGTACCTTACCAAATGTAACAAAGTTCCATAGAATAGCCATTGGCTAGCAGTATAAGTATAATTTTCCACAATCCACTATTGATGCTCCAATCTTAAAAATGTATAGGTCAGTATCTCCTGGTTTTCTACTTAACATAATATTATAACCCTCAGTGCATATGCGTGTGGGTTATAGTACCATCAGTCAGTCAGTCAGTCAGTCAGACAGTTAGTCAGTCATTCTGTGACCTCTTGAGCATTGAAGGAGTCATAAAGCTAAACTATGACGATAAACAAAAAATTATTTGCTCACATGATTACGACGTGACAATAAGGGGTACTACTTCCAGTGCAAAAGGCTACAATCATCTTGGCAAAAAATTGACTAGCTTCTTCTGGGAATAAAAGTAAAGAATTCCGGCTGATTAAATTGTCCAGTACAATAGTTAAATGAACTTTACTGAGAGGTGGAATTACAGCTTTGGATGGAGCAACTTGTGAATGGCCATTGCACGTTAGATTTCTAGTTTTTAGTGTTAAGACCGCATTTACATCTATTGTATATATACTTGATTTAGTATGTACGTATGTGCCAAATATAGCTATGATACAGTAGTGCTGAAGCTTCGTTAGGTGCATATTCTTGTCGTAATTTTTTACATTTTGTAGCTATATATATACATACTGTAGGACCACCTCAGTAATTTGAACACTAAGTGACCGAAGGGTTTCAGATTAGTGAAAAGTTTGGATTATATAGTATATGGTCCAGCTATTAAATTATTCATAATATACACACACCATTGTTGTTACAGACAGACTAGCTTATTGTTATTTAAAATCATTTTAGAGATGTGAGAGTTGTGGCCTTTGTCACTGTGGAAATCACTTCTTACTACAAACATACGTATCAGTGACGAAGCTATGGTTCGAGAACCTGAAGATTGCCATGATACAGGAAAATCTAGAATACAGGCAAATCTCAATGTACAATAGAATCTCAGTAATCTGAAACACACTAATCCAAAATACCGTGTAATCCAAGCAGCCAGGTTGAGCCCCACCCATTAAAATTCAATGATCTCCTCCTTGAGAATCAGTAGTTGGCTGTTTTGCCCTATTTACAGCTGCCTCTATAAAGCATCATCAGTATTAGCACTAACGGTGGTGTGTGTATTTATGACACTGAGTGGTGTGGGTAAAGGGTCATCAGTGCTATCGATGATGGTCGTCTGTTCACACACGATGTGTATTCATGAATGCATGCGTGGATCAAGAAAGGTAAAGTGTACTGATGTAACTGAAGCTAATGGTAAAAATACCTTATGTTACTGCATTCTTTACTAACCAATGATAGTCATTCAGGCATCACTGTGTTGTGGGGTACTTTTTAGAAACATTTTTAAATTATTAAATTGAAAATATAACAAATTGAAGTTACATGAAGCTAATAAATATTAACACATTGACCAAAATGGTTACAGGAGAACACACTTCCGTTGTTATCAATGTGCAGTGGTCCAAAGCAACCAAATGTGGTAATGTACTTGCCATCTTTGTTAAACACGACTGTCTTCTTTAAGTCATAATCAGCCACATACACATAGTGACCAAACACATACACCATCCATGGTTGTTTCAATAATGTTACTTCATTCTGGACACGATTAAAAGTGTTAAGAATATTTCCTTTCATGTCAATGACAACTATTGTATGATCATCATTGCTGACATACAGGTTTCCATGGCTATCAGGACACATGTGGTGTAGCATAGTCTTACTGGTAGTAGAGATACGCCTGACAAAGTTCAAATCTCTGTCATACACTGTAATCTGACCTTTATTATTCATTTCAGTGACATAACTTCTCCTACTACTGTTACATCATAGTGACCGCATCCTTGGAGTTGCTTGACCTCCTGTACTTTGAAATTGTTGAAGTAGCGATCACATTTCCCTATTTTATTTGATGACTCTTCAATATAATAGACATTGTCCTCATGGTCAATTGCTAAACGACACAATCCATTTATTTTGAGTGACTTTTGATCGATCCATTTTATTTTATGTCCTTCTTCATTAAATACTGCAATGGCTTTTTGGTATTCTACAGTAAAAGTCTCTTTGTGGGAGTTTATTGCAATACTGAACGGACTGGTTACATTATTCCAAACTTTTGTAGGACGGTTCAACTTCATTGGACTTAAGTATGCAACAATGGTGAAGGGACTGCCTGGTACAGGGTGGTCATAGGCACTAATGGTAAGATTGTATCGCCCACGCAATGGAGGTGTATATGTGATTTCATATTTGTTTGCACTAATGGCATTTGTCTTGGCTGAATAAACTGCTGCAGTGTCTATGCACTGAAACTGACATTTCAGATTTTTAGCAGAACTTGTTTTCCCAGACTTGTTTTGTATTGTAAACTTGAGTTCCTCACCAACCTCCATCGTCTTTGGAACTTCTTTGACTTCCAGCAGGTCTACTATAGCATTGTTTGCTACCCAGGTATTCTCCTCACAGAACTGTTGTAGAGCCTTCGTGCAGTCCACATCAGCTATCAAGTCTGCCTTTTCTGATAATTCCATGTCAGTTTTTTGTTTGTCACTTTCTGTAATCTGTGTTTGTATCTTGCTCATGATGTCTCTGTGCATGCTCATAACCTCATCATCAGAACACAATTTAACACTCTGCTCTGTGTAGTCGATCACACTGCGAACTTCTGCACTAGCAATGGACAGTTTCTCCTTTTGTGTGTCTAGCATCTTGATCTTGTCTTCAGTGTTTCTGTTAACCTCTCTTAGCAGCTGTTGTTTGCGTAGCTCAATAATCTTGTGAAGCTCATCAAAGGAAGACTCTATTTTGTGAGTGATTTCCTTCTGTTGGGTTTGGATCTCACTCTCAACTTTAATCACATCTTTGATGGATTGAGACAGAGATTCTTTTACTTCTTTTAGAGGTTTGAGCATCTCAAGGAGTTGTTTCTTTTTGTCGTCTGCGGCTACATTGTTGAACTCTATGTTGTGGTCTCTGTGATCCTTCACAGTGCAATCTCGACAGATCAACTTGTTGCAATCGAAACAAAATATTTTCAACTTTTTCTTGTGAACACTGCATTTCTTAGGCTCAGGATGTTTAGGAAGAAGCTGTTCACTTTGTAGTTTCTGAAGCTGTTCAATAGGCACACATTCATGTCCTTCGAAAAGTGCTGTCATTACTGAGTGCATATCAATGCAGTTCTTGCACACAAACTTGTCACATTGGTGACAAAAGGCTTCTGCTGTAGCTTTAGCATTGCATATCTCACAGGTGACTTGCTTACTCAGAGCTTTCTTGTGTTTGAGGTACATGGACTTCAAGCGGTTTAATTTGAAGTCAGACTGGAGCTCTTCCACACCTCCCTCAGGAAGTACAGTGTCCTTGCGACATTCAGGACAAGGGAATGGCTTACCTTGGTCTACCCTAAGGGCCAGCTTGAGGATACATTGCTTGCAGTAGCAGTGCAGGCAAGGAAGAGTCTTGGGATCTGTGTAGTGCTCCTGGCAGATAGCACAAGTGATCTCCTTCTCCAGGTCTTCTAGAGTCTTCTCCACAACATCTAGACCTACTGCCATTTTACCAAGTTATGTATTAAATAGTCTGGTATAAAATACTTTATCTGTTAGGGCAAGATTAAATACTGGGTCATGTGATGCACTAACTATATTCATAACATTCCTTACATTCCCATATAAAGTAAACTCCCACCCAAGGTTAATGAATACTTAAGCCTAAGAGTATAATATCACGTGCTATTTTAGGTTATTCATACCTTTAGCATAGAAGATGATATGGAACTATATAATCTAAAGGAAGATGATCAGGACTCATTTAGTTTGACAATTACTACCATTGAAGCTTTAACTCTCTTCCAACCTACTGTGAGGGGGAAATACCAGCAATCTGACTTCACTTTTTCAAACATAGGTTATCTTAAAATGGGTGAAGTTTGAGCCAAGTGACATATATCACTTTTGCTCAGCATGAATTGAAGTTTCATTATGTATCAGATAAAACCACAATTTTGTCTTTATTTTCACCCAATAAAATAATGTGTGTATGTTATTTTTAGTTGAGATATACACATTATGACTTCATAGAAATATTGATTACCATAGATAATAGTATAATTTTATTTCAAAATTAGCCACAAATTTTGCTTAACTTTCGTGTTATTATTATTTTGGCTACCTGGGGAATTTGAGGTATTTCCTTACTTCAAGTTTACTTTGCATGAACTGATTTACCATTACAATCTTCCAAATCACAGTCAAGACTACCATCAGCATTCTGGAGCTTCAGAATTTTCAGTAAGAGATTCTTCATCAGCTAAAGCTTCAGTATTGTCAGCTATAGCCATAGACTCATCATGGATCATCAGCAACAGCTCCTGGGTCTGATAAAATGAAGCAATCAACTTCAGACATGCTTGTACAAACTTATTCACTGTAGCAAATGCTGTGTATCAACGTGAATAACCAGCTACAGAAGAAGCCTTCTTTGAGCTAACTGCTCTAGCGGTATAACCTAACTTCAGCAATTAAAAAAAAATTCATATGATAACATATGGTTATTTCTCTATACATAGGAAGTTTAGCCTCCGTATAGTTGCAATAAAATATTTATAAGCAAAGATACTGTACTAGTTTCGTCATAAAAATAAAACAAAAAGTTGATCATATATGATCAATTTTTCTTAGTTTGGTCGGATGAGAGTTAAGTCACAATAAGTAGAGCTAAATTGTAATTATATAATATGCATAGAAGAAATAAGGACAATTTCAATGTGGCTGGTTTCATGTAGCTATTATAATATATTGTAGCAGTGACAGGGACGAGACGGGTTATGGAGCTTGATTTTAAGGCCCTTATCTATAAGTAGCTTGGAACTTAGTGCCATCCTGAATGCTTTTAGATATATTAATCACAGTCATATCCAAAACCCACTGTTCAGTCAGAGTTAGCAAGCTTAACAGACTGAAACAAAATAGACAAGTGTTACTAAGTACTTTTAACATTGAACATGGGTGAGAATAATTAATGAGTGTGGGAGTTTATTGTAAGTGATGTGTGAGAGAGTTTAAAGAGCAGTTCTAATTTTCTCTAAATGCTATGTAAACCTTTTAAATGTAATCCTGTTTGTATGATCTACACACATCACATAGACACACACCAATGAAACCTAAAATACGGTTGCAATTAGGGGAAAGTGAAATAAGATTTCGAAAGTGTATGAATTATATATTAGTCTGAGTGCTTATGAAGGTAGATGAAGTGGATATAGATAACCAATTGCATCTGTAGCCCTTTTATAAAAAGCAGCCTTGCTTGGTATTAATTCTTACCCTCATTTCTTGTCGTCACGTGACTTTTAGGGTGACCCAGAAAGACAGCACTGAAGACAGGAAGATTGGCTTATGTGGGAATGAAGTTGTCATGGCTCTGGTAGTGGCTGGAGATATTGACACTGTTGCCTCACCCACCACAACGGAGGGGAGGAGTATGGTGGACTCCTCAATCCTCATACAATTCCATTGCTTCATTCACGTTTGCTGCACCAGCCACAGTATCATCCACATAAATAGATTGGTGCAGGAGGTCGACTAGGTCTGGCATGAAATTGGAGAACTGCTTCAGGGAATTGTCTATGGTGGCATTGAGTAGGAATGGGCTTGAGGACACTTCGAATACAACTCAAGAGATTCAAAAAACCTGGATGTTTAGGTCAAGCTTGTCGCCACAGGAACCTCAAAATAACTTGATCTTCCTCTGCTATAGATATAGAAAGGTTTTCTCAATGTCGCAACAAGTGCAACAGGATATGAACAAAACCTCAAGAGTATTTTTAAGATTTTCTGATTAAAGCTGGGTCCCAGTGAACAGTCATTCATTGAGAGATTGTCTCCAGCAGTGGCAGTGGATGCCTCCAGTAACTACTACAACATCTCTACCCTATTGAAGTGGCTGATACCCCTGAACAATGGAAAATTGGAGACCCTCCTTCTGATTCCCCTACAAGCAGTCCTGGATATCCAAAGAGTAGAGCAGCAGTGAAAGGAATTTATGGCCCCTACTCAAGAGAGGCAGCAGTCAATGGAAGAGACACAGATTACTTTTAAAAATAATTTACAACTTCAGCTTCATAACTTTCGCTATGTAGTTTAGTGTAGTTAAACGGGGTTAACAAGGGGCTCAGCCATTGCGAGGGGTGGGGGGTGGGGTAGGCAGAAGGACTGGGTAGCGTAGCGCGGATACAAGCCTCGTGGGAATTTGTAATGAAGCGCACTGTGCAACACGTGGCAAGGTTCAGACTAGTCAGAACGCACGTTCAAGCAGCAACAGCACTCTCTGTTGTCCACCACCCACCCCTACCAACCGTTTACCTTTGTGTGAGTAATGCAGGTCCAAATCATGGACATCTGGAAACCTAGGTCTCCATCCAGTTGGATGTGGTGTCAGGGGCTGTTGGGGTATGGTGAGCCCAATAATCAGCGGGCATGACCCAATTAGCACTAATTAACTTCCTTGATAATTACAACTTGGGCTCGCCAAAAGTCCCCCACGGCTGCAGATGTGGGTGGGGCTTACTCTATTCCACAGATTGATGCCACAAACAGCCCATGACACCCCAAAATGTGAATGGATAGAGGAACTTGTCAGTGGAAACAGGCTAAGTACACATATCATGGTTGTGGTACAACAGGAAACCAAAATACCACAACACACTGATTGTGTACAGGGATGTGGGTAAACCACAGTACTATGAATAATGAATACATACACAGAATGTCACTTGGCAGTGGGAGATTCTGGAGGCGGCACCCTCCTATTAATGATATTGTTTGTGAGAAACACAAATTTAATTATCTTGGCATGTCCTGACATGTGCTTGGGCTCATTATCCATGATGACCAACAGGTAATGAATACAGTAGGGTGCACTCAATAATTTACAAGTACCAAATTCTGTCAATTATGCCTTCAAAGATGCAAATCACCATAGCTCTATTGCAAGAAATTCCTGCCTACATGTGTACTTTCTGAGCGTGCTTGGCTCTATATAACACGAGATGGGACGATTATGAGCATACTTACAATAAAATAATAATTGCAAACATTATTACAACACAATCTAAGAATAAAAGTATTCTAGCAATGATGAAAGAGACTAAGAAAAAGAGAGATGAAATAATTGTCCAAGAAATAAATAGTTAGCCACACAAACACACCTCAGTTCATTTCAAGGCGGTTTCCTTTTATTGCGGTAGCAGAATTGTTGGTGTGTTTCCAGCTAAATGGCATGCTCTATCTGTCCAGATCACATTTTGGAATCCTGTATCTTCGACCCATTCCAATATTTTCTGGTTATTCGGAGTTCGGAGCACTTGACAGAATGAGCTCTCTCTCTCCCTATATAATTATCCTCCTAGGTGCCCAACAATCAATCTATAAGAAGAAAAAAGTGAGAGTGAAAAAAAATCTAGGTAATGCACAAAATAATATTGCTGAAGTAATGTGCATTGTAGCCTTACAGCTATTTGCTCCATGTGGGAGTTACATGAATAGTTATAGACCATAAGACTTCTCTCAGTAATACATGTTTAGCTGTTTAGCAACGGGTACTTGTAAATGATACATGTTCATGTTACAAAATGCCTCAACCATATTAACTACTATCATGTTTCTATTCACTGGAAAGAGGTTAACATCATCTCATTACAAATTCATCTTTCTCTGAACCCCCTCCCTAATGTCCAGAAGAAAAAAACCCTTCTCAATATCAAATATCTCCAACCCTAACTACCTACTTCACAAAGATAGTGGTGAGGTGGGTGTAAAGTTGAAGCCATGACTTAAGGAGAGGGGAAACAAGCTGTATGTCAAGTAATCTTTGAGTATTTCTTGAAGTAAAAACTTAACGGATCTTTTAAAATTCTATAAATACACCCAAAACCTGTCATAAACTTCTAACCACTTTACTTATTAATAGGCTTGTCCAGAATCGCTTAATTAGCATATTTTACAGTTCGACATGTTCACCTGATCATATCGAAGGAGGGGAACCTGTCCAGAATCGGTTAATTAGCATATTTTATGGTTCGATATCTTTGCCTGATCATATCGAAGGAGTAGAACTTGTCCAGAATAATAAAACAAAAAGTGGATCATATATGATCAATTTTTCTTAGTTGGGTCAGATGAGAGTTTAGTCACAATAAGTAGAGCTAAATTGTAATTATATAATATGCATAGAAGAAATAAGGACAATTTCAATGTGGCTGGTTTCATGTAGCTATTATACTATAATGTAGCAGTGACAGGGACGAGACAGGTTATGGAGCTTGATTTTAAGGCCCTTATCTGCAAGTAGCTTGGAACTTAGTGCCATCCTGAATGCTTTTAGATATATTAATCACAGTTATATCCAAAACCCACTGTTAAGTCAGAGTTAGCAAGTTAAATATAGAGTTATAGTAACAGCCTGAAACAAAATAGACAAGTGTTACTAAGTACTTGAACATTGAACATTGACGATAGGAGTATTCGTGTGAGGAAATGCATGTGGTGAGAATAATTAATGAGTGTGGGAGTTTATTGTATGTTGTGTGAGAGAGTTTAGAGAGCAGTTCTAATTTTCTCTAAATGCTATGTAAACCTTTTATATGTAATCCTGTTTGTATGATCTACACACATCACATAGACACACACCAATGAAACCTAAAATACGGTTGCAATTAGGGGAAAGTGAAATAAGATTTTCGAAAGTGTATGAATTATATATATATATAATAGTCTGAGTGCTTATGAAGGTAGATGAAGTGGATATAGATAACCAATAGCATCTGTAGCCCTTTTATAAAAAGCAGCCTTGCTTGGTATTAATTCTTACCCTCATTTCTTGTCTAAATGTCATGTGACTTTTAGGGTGACCCAGAAAGACAGCACTGGAAGACAGAAAGATTGGCTTATGTGGGAATAAAGTTGTCATGACTCTGGTAGGCTGGAGATTATTGACACTGTTGCCACACCCACCACAGCAGAGGAAATCAGTATGGTGGACTCCTCATACAACTTCATTGCTATGTTTACATTTGCTGCACTACTAACACTCACTACTTGTTCCCCCATGGTTGACTATATCTGATCTTTAGGGGGAGGATGGTGGACATTTAAATATATTCATTATCATGATTGTGGCTTTATTGCAGTTTGATTGATTGTTGTAGTCACTCTCATGCCTGAATAATCAGTCCTCTATAAAATTGAACTGTTGTTGAATTGGGAGTGTGTAGCTAGCTGTAGTTTGGTATCTGGTCAGCCGGGATCAAGTGGTGCAGACATCAGGGCAGGAACCTTTTAATTCACAATTATTATTCATGACCAACAGGATATGCATCTTTAATGAATTGCAGGAGGGTGCGATCAAGAATGTCACTGTACAAATTATTGTCCATTAGCTAATCCTTCATAGATGCAAATTGCCATAGGTCCATTGCAAGAATTTCCTGTCTACATGTGTTCTTTGTGAGCATGCTTGGCCATACACACAAGATGGGACGAATATGAGGCATACCAACTATAAAATAACAATTTAGTCATTCTTGGCTGAAATATGTATAAAAAACTACAAACATTGTTACAACAAAATCAATTTAATAAAAAATTTCTGGAATGATCAAATCAAATTTTTTTAGCAAAAAATGGCTGAGTTGTGAGATTAGTTACACGAAAAGAGAGACAAGCTAGTATAAAATAAAAATTATTATAGCTAAAAAAAAAGCCACTGTACTTCATAGCTTAACCAATTACATTATTGTATTTGGAAAAGAAAAAAAGAAGAAGCTAGGCAATAAGCTTGCTGGTTCTATATAAAATAGATGAAGTGTTGTGCATTTTAGAGTAATCTTTTTTTAACTAGAGCCAGTAAGAGCCAGCTTATGAATAGACCTAGTTATATTCTATCTAGTCTTTTTTTTGGGGGGGGGGGGCGGGGGGAAGGAAAATAATTGTAAAATGGCAAAAAGAAAAGTCTGATACAACTTATCCATATACTGAAGTTTGCCTTCTCTGCTTTCAACAACAATAACAAAAAAAAGTTGCACATGAAGAGCATTCTCAGTAATATACTTAGTAGTTGACCCTTAGCGGACTGTTGTCACTAAATTGTGAGGGGGCTTGTTCGACTGATCCTAACATAAAAGTGCACAGCAACACTCAGAAGTTCAATGGCTTCTTATTAACAAATGGAGCAAGCTAGCCATGTACTTGTTTACAGACAAGTAACATTTGAGGAGGATAAAAACAGTGAAAGTTTAACAAGTAAAATGACCATAAAAAGTAGTGAATTATCTTTAAGTTGTAAAGCTCAGCTGCTTGATATTCTATTCCCTTGTTGACTTCATCAGTTTTGTTTGTTCTTTGGAGCAAGCAGTAACTCCTAGAGTGTCTCCAAGTTTTGACAGGTAAGTAATACTTCTTTAAAGACTCATTGTAATGTGGATTATTATTTTTAAAACATGTTCATGGTAATATACTACTCATGATTTTTTATTTTGTAGTATTGTGATGACCAATGATAGTTTTTTATGATAAAATATCAATGCATTTTATATAGAGGGTGAGGTTTGAATCCATGTTCCTAAAACTAATGACTCCAAACTCTCTTTATACGTAAGTAAACTATGACCTTAGCTACAAAAAGTTCATGATGATTAACTGGCCAAAACAAAGCAGAATTGAGAAATAAAATAAAACGGACTATTTGAAAACAATGAACTAACATAGCAGTTGACAAGGATGAGCTCGTCAGTGACGGTTGCATACAGTGGGAGGATCACTTACTTGAGGCTTGAAGAGAATGTAACTTGAACAAAACACGCTCCAAAGGCCCTGCTTTTTTTCTTTCTTTCTATTTAAAAAAAAATCAATTAGCAGTACTCTGGCTCCACTACAGCCCTAACATAAAAAAAGTTCCTAGCAACTGGAATTTGTGTTCCAGAATTTGTGGAATGAAATAGGGTTAGGTAAAAATATTTGCATAACATGCATGTAGGACATCAAACAATGGGTAATGGTTGGCAACACAATAATAGTATTTACACGAGATTGCATGTTTGTGTTTGCACAAACTCACTGTTTGAATTCATAACTTGCTGCAAATTGTCTCAAAGCAACAAAAATCTTTTTTTTTATTCGTCCTACGTATACATGCAGGAAATATTATAGTACCTGCAGAAATTAGTTAGGACGGGCAACATTTTAGATTTTGCAATGCAGTAAATGTTGCCCTTGTGCAGGAATACTATGAAAGAGCGGAAACTTCCTTCTGCAATACACAATATATATTTTAGTAAAGAGTAAATTCATTATGCCAGTCACACTGCTGAAGCAGTACCCAACTCCAATATTCTTGTAATGTATTGTAGTGAAAAAGTCCCGAAGTCCAATGTGAGAATGATCCTCTGGTATTGTTGCTCCTATATAGGTGAGTTGAAATGTTGTTCAGCTTCATTGGCCGGTAGCATCTGTATTTCTTATTGATCAGATTCTTTAACCGTCATTGGGCCACCATTATTCGCAGCAGGAAAGGACCACGGTTTAAAAAGAACTCCTCCCACCCCACCACCACCCTCATTCCTCTAAAAAATCTAACACAGTAGCATTATAGCTAATATAAAGAAAAAGCATCTATTGAAGTTATAAAACATTAATGAGCTAATAAATACTAACACATATCAACATCGCAGTTACAGTGAAACACCACACCATTGTTATTAATGTGCAGTGGTCCATAATGTACTTGCCGTCTTCGGTGAACACGACTGTCTTCTTTAATTCCCAGTCAGCCACATACACATAGTGACCATCAAACACATGCACCATCCATGCTTGTTTCAATAACTCGACTTCATTCTGGACTCGATTGAAAGTGTTGAGGATATTTCCTTTCATGTCAAAGACAGCTATTGTTTTGCTGATATACAGGTTTCCATGGTTATCAGGATACATGTGGCGTAGCATAGTTTTGCTGTTAATAAAGATACAATGGACAAAGTTCAGATCTCTGTCATACACTGTAATCTGTCCTTTGTTGTTCCATTCAATGACAAGTACTTTATTTTCTACAACTATTATGTCATAATGGCCACAATCTTGGAGTTGCTTGACCTCGGCCTGTACTTGGACATTGTTGAATTAGCGATCACATTTCCCTATATTATTAGATAATTGTCTATTATAGACACTATCTACATGATCAACTGCTAAATTGCGCAATCCATTTACTTGGAGTTTCTTCACATCCATAATCTAATTCTGTTTCCTTCTTCATTAAATACTTCAATATAGCTTTATTGTATTCTACAATGATAATTTCTTTTCATGAGTTTATGTACTAATGATTTCATATGTGTTTGCACTAATGGCATTTGTATTGGCTGATTAAACTGCTGCAGTGTCTATGCACTGAAACTAACATTTCAGATTTATTGCAGAGATTTTTTCCCAAACTTGTTTTGTATCTTAAACTTGAGTTCCTCACCAGCCTCCATAGTCTTTGGAGCTTCTGTCTGGTCCAACATGTCTACTATTGTATTATTTGTTACCCTGGTATTCTCCTCACAGAACTGTTGTAGACCCTCCGCACAATCCACCTCAACTATCAAGTCTGCCTTTTCTGATAATTCAGTGTCAGTTTTTTGTTGATTACTTTATGTAATCTGTGCTTGTATTTTGCTGATGACTTCACTGTGCATGCTCATAAACCTCATCATCAGAACACAGTTTAACACTCTGCTCTGTGTAGTTGATCATACTGCGAACTTCTCCACTAGCAATAGATAGTTTCTCTGCTATTTTCTGAACATTTTTTGTTGGTTGCCTAATCCAGTTTAGTTTTTTTTTATTGTAATTTTTCTCTATTATTATCACTGATATGTACCTGTCTTTGAATTCCTCTGAGTCTGGAACCATAGTTTGGTTCTGCTATGTATGTTTGCAGTGCTACAAACATAAAAAGCAAGGCCAGCAGGAAGTGATTTCTACAGTTGACAAATAACTACGCACCCCACCCCTTCATAAACAAATGTAAGTTATTAAATTGATATAACAAATTGAAATTATGTATAAGCTAATATATGTAATAAACTTCATAATTTGTGACGCTAGCTTTAGGTACAGCCATCACAACAGCATTATTGTCACTCAATCTTAATCAATTCATACAGACTCGTAGCACAACTGAATAACGTGAGATGATACAATAGATAATGTGTGCATAACAAAGACGATTATTACCAACACAATGAAATCTCTAACAGCTAATAAATATTGACACAGTCACTAAGAAAGTCACAGGAGAACACCACTCCATTGTTATTACCGTGCAGTGGTCCATAGCAACCAAATGTGGTAATGTACTTGCCATCTTTGGTG
>WLWD01003392.1_pt1 | contig 15587 bp, 13 predicted proteins | sample 6712731 | NCBI WGS metagenome assembly WLWD01 (sample SAMN12718690, study PRJNA576275) | sponge metagenome | isolation source: marine sponge | host: Mycale hentscheli | place: New Zealand: South Island, Marlborough, Capsize Point | collected 2014-11-01
TCGAGTCTGTAAATTAGTCTGTGTATCTGGCAATCAGTCCGTATTTTAAGCATTCCAATCGAAAGGATTCTGCTGATGGCCAGCCGTAAAGAGTTGCTGGATGAATTACTCAAAGACGTGAAAACCCAGGACGACTTGCTGGGCAAGAATGGGTTAGTCAAAGACCTAACTAAAGTCCTTTTGGAGCGCGCTCTGGAAGCAGAGCTGACCGAGCATTTAGGCTACGACAAGCATGCGTCCCAAGGGCGGGGCTCGGGCAATTCGCGCAACGGCACCTCGCCCAAAACCCTCAAGACGGGTCAGGGCGATGTGCCCCTGGCCATTCCTCGCGATCGGCAGGGCGATTTCGAGCCCCAGTTGGTGCCCAAAGGCCAACGCCGCACCGGGGTGTTAGACGAGAAAATCATCTCGCTCTACGCCCGGGGCTTGACCGTTTCCGAGATCCAGGGCCACCTGGAAGAGCTCTACGGCACCGAGGTGTCCAAGGGCCTCATCTCCAACGTGACCAACGCGGTGTGGGACGAAGTGACGGCCTGGCAATCTCGGCCGTTGGATCCGGTCTATCCCATCGTCTATTTCGATGCCCTGCAGGTCAAAATCCGCGCCGACGGGAGCGTGGCCAATCAAGCGGTCTACCTGGCCCTGGGCGTCAATATGGAGGGCGAAAAAGAGCTCTTAGGCCTATGGATGGCCCAAAATGAGGGGGCCAAATTCTGGCTGGGCGTGCTCAACGAGCTGAAAAACCGCGGCGTCGAAGACCTCTTTATCGCCTGCATCGATGGCCTGTCGGGCTTTCCCGAGGCGGTGGAAGCGGCTTTCCCCCAGACCCAAGTCCAATTGTGCATCGTCCATATGGTACGTAATTCCTTGCGCTATGTGCCTTGGAAACAACGCAAAGCCGTGGCCGCCGATCTCAAGAAAATCTACCAGGCCGCCACCCTCAAAGAAGCCGAAGCGCAGCTGGAGACCTTTGCCCAAACCTGGGATGCAGACTATCCCACCATCAGCAAAGCCTGGCGCACCCACTGGGCCCATCTGACGCCCTTTTTTGCTTTTCCCAAAGACATCCGTCGAGTCATCTACACCACCAATGCCATCGAGTCGCTCAACAGCACCCTGCGAAAGATCATCAAAACTCGACGCCTCTTTCCCTCCGAGGAAGCCGCCACCAAGTTGCTCTATCTGGCCTTACAAAACATCGCTAAAAAATGGACCAAACCCATCCGAGAGTGGCGAAAAGCCCTCAATCAATTTGCTATCTATTTTGAAGGACGAGTACCTACCCGATAAAACCAGATACACAAAAGAATTGACAGACTCGGTAGGTCTGACACCTTACCTTCACCGTATGCTGATGATCCAGCTATAGTCCCGATACTTACTGGCGTAGACGGCAAGAATGTGCTCTGTCTCGCCGGAGGAGGAGGTCGTCAAGCCGCCGTGTTTGCTCTACTAGGTGCACACGTGACGGTCCTTGATCTAACGCCCGAACAATTGGAAAGGGATAGGCTTTCGGCCCGCCACTATGGATACGATGTAACCCTCATACAGGGAGACATGAGAGATCTTTCGGACCTCCCCAGCGACCACTTCGTTCGTGTGCTTCAACCCATTTCTACCCTATACGTTCCCGATCTGCGAGAGGTTTACCAAGGCGTTGCCCGCGTACTGAAGCCAGGTGGCCTCTACTTCGCTGATTACGTGTACCCTCTGCTCAAGATGCCCGAGAAGGAGGACTGGGATGGCGATAGCTATGTCCTCCGCTTCCGCGAGCCCCATGTTCGTGGAAAGATCTTCGAGCGTGACGACGTGCAGAACTTTACCGAGGGCGAGTTCTTCGGTGAGTTTAATCATCTCCTATCCGACATCATCAATGGCCAGATAGCTGAGGGTCTGCAGATCGTCGGCACGTGGGAGAGTCCTAGACCCGGCAGTCATCGCCCACTATCGAAACTCGCCCCTGGCTCGTCTGAGCACCGACATAGCATCCTGCCTTTGGGCCTCTCTGTTGTCAGTCAACTCGTTGCGTAGCTCTGTCATGTAAAGATGAACCCCACTCCATATATCATATCCATTTACGCTGCGGGGCATTCGCCCCATGGCCTTTGGCACCCCGCATACGCGGGGTCGTAAATGGTTGAGACGTTATACGACATGGAAAAACGACTGGACATTGTTTCAGTATATCTCCAGCATAGACGGAGCCATACCGCATTTTTGCAGTATAATCAGTAGTGAGGCAGCATGAACACTTCGAGTTCGAGAGAGGAAATCCGCCGAAGTCTTTACCGAAAGCTTGGAGGAGTGGAGTTCCCAAATGCGCCTTCGCTCAATCTGAACGTACTGTGGAAACGCACTTTCCTAGATTACGAAGAGTGGAAGATTGAGTACGATGTAGAAACTGCGGAAACCATGCCTGCAGAAGCTGGATGGAAAGCGCCTGCCTATTTACTTATCCCGCGCGGGCGCGTGAAGCCCATGCCAGCGATGGTCTGCTTCCATCAATGTGCGATCGACTGCACAGTAGCCAAGGAAGCCGTCGTTGGGAAGGCACCTTGGGTGACAATCAAGGGCGCGCCGACAGAGGACTGGACCTTCTCCGACACCTCATCTCGAGTCTCTATCGACCGGTCTGACCAAGCCTACGGGTACGAGTTGGTTCAGGAGGGATTTGTTGTCCTTGCTCCGGATTCAATAAACTGCGGTGAACGCAATGTGGAAGCCGTTCGTCAGCCTGGTGAAAACAAAAAGTGTTGGCACATCGTCAATGAGCACCTTGGACAACACCACTCCGTCTTCAAGAGAATGATAGATGCGTGCCGTGCTGTCGACGTACTTGAATCTCTGGATTTCGTAGACTCTCAACGGATAGGGGCTATCGGACACTCGATGGGCTCGGGTATCGCTTTCCATCTCATGGCCTTCGATGATCGTGTGAAGGCAGGTGTCTTTAGCGGATTGGGTGCCGTGGATGAACGATTTTATCAATTAATTGCTCCCCGCCCGTACTTGGGACTGTATGGCAAGTTCGACTGCAAGGATCGCGACCAGCGAGCCCTAAACAAGCGATCATTCGAGTCTGCGTACAGTTGCTATGAAGAAACGAGTGCTCCAGAGAATATCCTGATCCGGGAATTGGACTGCGGGCACAGATTCGTTGACGAGTTCAAATGGGAAGCGTACAAACGACTCAAGGAGCACTTTGGAATTGCTAGGCCGAGGGAGCCTGTGTCTCTGAGGGCGATTGTGAAGAAGGCCCGAGACGAGGCGAGCTCCTGGTTTGAGGCAAACCATGTAGTGTTCGACGAGGTATCTGGTCAGGACAACTCTATCATAGCCGACAGAGAGCAGCTCGTGTCAGCCTTTACCGGGCTGATTCTCTACCTCACAGATCGTTCCATGGAAATCACCGTGAGAGCACTTGTCTCAGCAGAAGCTGAGACGAGTCTCGTTCAGTTTATTTGTACGGGCTCGCCCACAATTCCGAGAGAGGCGCCACCCTCCACATTCGAGTCCCTGAGAGGGGTTCAGACTCTTGCGGAGCATGACGCAGAACTCGAGTGGGAGCACTCAGGAAGCGAGCTGATCTCCCGAGTTGTATTCTGCCCAGCTACGGACGGTCGTAAAAAGTTGTGAAACAACTGGACTGATCGGCTAGCGCCGCTCAAGCTTCCTCGCTGATTCGCATGCTCTTATTCGTTGATCAATGAAGATAGTATCTCTTTCCGCAACGGATTCGTGCGTTAGTGCGAAAGTTGAGCAATATATATAACCTGAAGTAATAATAAGATTCCACGTTGCCTAACAGCGTTTTGCGCGGCGGTGCATTCGCACCTTGGCCCTAACGGGCAACCCCTTCGGGGTTCGAAAATCGTGAGCCCGTTAGGCGCCATTAGCCAGAATCCAAATGCCAGTATGATCAAGAGCCCTGAAATGCCCCCAATTATCGTGCTCGGCGTCGAGCGCAGTGGCACATCTGTGGTTGCTGAAATGGTGCACCGATGGGGCGCCGATGCTGGGGATCCGAAAAAGTTGCATGAAGCGGATGTTCATGCGCCGAAGGGATATTGGGAATACTTGCCGCTCTGGGATCTGCTGGCTGAATTGGGGGAATTTGAATCGGGAGGAACTTGGTGGGATCCCACCTTCCAGCAGCGAATGAAGGACAAGGCCTCCGATCCTACCTATAGGACCAAAGCCTTGGAACTGATGGCCGGGATGCCTACGGACGGCAGGCCTTGGTTTTGGAAAGATCCTGCGCTCAGTCACTTCCTTCCCTTTTGGGACCCAATATGGGGCGAAGCAACTTATATTGTCACAGTCCGTAACCCTCTCGACACCGCCCTATCATGGCAGAAATTGGTCATGCCCGACGCCTTGGAAGGTCTCGTTTCGTTTGTCGCGATGAACCTGATCCGATGGCAACATATGATGCGGCAAATTCTGCAGCATACGGATGATACACCGCATAAGCTTTTTGTCGCCTACGAGGATGTCGTTCGTGACCCACAGGTACAGGCTGAGAGACTTTGTGAGTTCCTGAATTCGAGGTTTGACAATCGTGGACGCGTCCAGGAGATGATTCAGGCGGTAGATCGCACACTATGGCGCAACGACAATAAGATCCCGTTTGACCAGAGTGCCGAGGCAACCGCCCAACAGAAAGCGCTCTATTCATTTGCACTACGTAAGATTGACAATCCTTTTGAGCCATTCGATCAGACAAGGTATCCAATGCCACCTGGGGCCTTTGAGTTTCTAAACATACAGGAGGCGTTGCTTAAAGCCTCTAGAAATTCAGAAGAATCAACAAACACCTAACAGCGGCGTTCCCGGCTTCAGGCATTCGCCTTTCGTCCAACCGCTGGCGCGGTTCGGGAACGCGCAACCCGTCAGAGGGAATTGGGGAAACAAATCAATACCTTGTAGTATATCTCCTTAACGCTGAGATCGATACTGCACATTCACAGTATAAATCAGTCGTCAGACCAGAGAGGACTGCAATGAAAACTGATGAAGTATTGGACTCGCGGCTTGCAAAACGTCGAGCTGCTATTCAATCGATCGATCGATCCCTCTTAAGTCCACTGGTCCGGAAAGTCCTTGAGACTGATTCGGCCGATATCCTCGACTGGTCTTGTGATCCGATTCAAGATCGGCTAGCAGCTCAGGTGAGCCGAAGCAATCAATCAGGTCGAACCTTTCCCGCACCAAAGGATTCCTCGCTGACCCAGGATAATTCGGATGCTGCGGATCAAGTGCGGCAGATGTTCAGAGCAGAAGAGCCTATTTGGCAGCTTGGACGGAATGTCTACCGCGTTGCTGGTCGTGCTCGTGTCCAAGACAATATTGTGAATTGGTCCTTTATCTTAAAGGTGCAAGACGACGAGAATCAAAGAGAACGTAGAGCGTACGAGTCTGGCTTATTGTCTGATCTACCAGAAGATCTGAACACATCTCAATGCTACGGAGCCGTGGAGCAACCCGACGGAGACTACTGGCTATGGCTTGAGGAGGTCACAGGTGAACCTGGGCAGTCTTGGTCCGTGGAGCGTCTCGGATTGGCCGCGCGACACCTCGGGCAATTCAATGGGGCATACTTGGCAGGCCGTCCCGTTCCGACGGAGCCCTGGCTCGGATCGTGGCCCGGTACGTCATGGCCCGGTGGTAATGGAGAAGACGTTGAAAATCTTCTATCCCAGTTGAAGAGTGTTCAACACCATCCTTTGATTGCCAGGGCCTTTCCGCAGGATGTCGCCGAAGGCTTAGATCGATTATGGGTAAGCCGTCCCCGTCTGCTGGCAGCACTCCAAAGCCTGCCCAAAACGCTTGCCCATTCAGATATACATCTAAGAAATCTATTCTCTCGTCCCATTAAAGGACGAGACCATACCGTCCTCATTGACAGGGGGGCGATAGGTACAGCCCCGCTGGGCGTCGAAGTACACAAACTCACGGCGTCCTTTCGCTACTTACGAAATCTAGAGATGGGACAGATCCGCGATCTCGGCGACCTCGTATTCTCCGAGTACTTGTCAGGGCTCCGAGAGGCAGGATGGCGGGGCGATACCCGCCAGTTGCGCCTTGGCTATGCTGCGACGGTGTCCCTATGCCACGGCTTGGGTGAGTTGAGATCCCTGCTTAGGGGCGGACTCGACGAGAGGGCACGCGATCGGGTAAAAAAGCTCTGGGGAGATCGCCCGATTGAGGAGAACATGGAGAGGCGGGGCGAGCTGCTTCGATTCATGCTTGAATTAGCACGCGAGGCAGAGGATTTGGTGGAACACATAAGCTTAAACTGAACAGCATTTATGCAGTATAATCTGGGGTTCCACAATCGTTGGAACGAAAAGTACCGTCAAGAATACACTAAGGCGATACCCCCAATAATAGAATTTATCGGAGCTATCCCTTTGTGCAGTAGAAGATCTACCTTTGGGCACCCCAAGAATTTCACCTAAACCTGAACAGTTGTCTGTAAGAATCTCCTTGGAGCCCCTTCCAGAGTCTTTTATCTTTGGATGCTACTCGATACTTTAGCCATTTTAGGCTTCTGTTTGAACTTGGCGGTGAATTTCTTGCCGGAAAATCGTATCCAAGTTAACAGGGAGCCTGTCTCGATTCAAATCGTTCGCGCAACAACACCCCTCAGATATACCACAGCTGGCCTCGAGGAGACGCCCCATGAACAGCAAACCCTGGCTTGCGGACCACTGGTCGGTCAGCCCCCACAATTTCGACCCTGCCATCCACGTCGAACCCCATCGTGTCGAACTCCACGACATCACCATTCGCGACGGTGAGGAGTGCGCCGATCTGGCCTACAGCGTTGACGACAAGGTCCGCATCGCCGAAGCGCTGGCCGCAGTCGGCATGAAAAGATCCGAGCTCTTTCTCACCGTGCCCGGATGGAAAGAGGCCGTGCGCGCCATCCTCCAGCGACAACTGCCGCTGGATCTCTACGTCAACTGGCATCCTGGACGCGTCGAGCAGGCCATCGATCTGGGCGTGCGCCACGTCATGGTCTGGTATGTGATCGGCGAGCATCTGCAGACCCACGCCATTGGCAGATCCCGCGCCGAACTCGAACAAGAAGCGGTGGACCACATCACCACCGCCGTCGCCGCCGGCTGCCATGTCAACTTGTTCATGCCCGAGATCTCGCGCACCCCGCTGCCCCTGATCAAGCACACTGTCGAAATGGCGCGAGACGCCGGGGCCAAAGCGGTGACGATGGTCGACAGTTACGGGGTCATGCGCCCGCCGGCGGTGCGCTTTGTCGTCGGCAAGATGAAGGAGTGGAGCGGGTTGGATGTGGATGTCCACTGTCACAACGACTTCGGTTTGTCCACCGCCAACGTTTTAGCCGCCTACGACGCCGGGGCCGTCGGACTCAACGTCTGCGTCAATGGCGTTGGCTACCGCGCCGGCAACGCTCCCTTAGACGAGGTCGCCGCCGCTCTGGAAATCCTCTATGGGACGGATACGGGCATAAACCTGAAGATGCTGCCCTGGCTGGCCGGTCTCGTCGAAGAGATCACCGGTATCGAGTGCGGCTACTTCAAACCCATAGTAGGAGACGGTGCGTTCAGCGTCGAGCGCTGGGGGGGGTCCAGGAAGCTAATCGACGCCGGCGAGCGCCGGATGGTTTTCGCCTTTGAGCCGGAGATCGTCGGCCGCGCCCCACGGGTCGTCGTCGGTAAGTGGAGCGATGAGGGCGCGGTGGAGAAAAAGCTGGTCGACATCGGCTTGACGGCGACGGGCGAACAACTGGCCAAGATCCTCGTTATCTGCCAGCAAACCGGTATAGCGCAACACCGTCCGGTCACCGACGATGAATTCCTAGCCATCGCCGTGGCCAATGGCGCGGTATACGAGGGCGAGTAGCCGATGATGTACGCCAGGTGCCGGCCGTCGCCCGGCACCTGGTTGGGCGGCAGCAAGCCGTCGATCAACAAAGCACATGCATTCTACTTACAACCGCGAGAAACTGCTGTGGTGCGCGGCTGGTAAAAGGCACACAATGGGCACAGAACAAGCTGGAGACGCCTTCCCGTACACAGTGGCGGAAGATACCCGTAAGCGACCGCTTAGCGCGGCCATGCAGCGCAGTTTTTTCCACTATGCGGCACCGCGACCGGAAGACAACGATCTCTACTCTCAGTTCAAGTACACTCAACTGCAGGGTTTCGACTACAACGGCGGAGACGGCACCCTCTCTCGCCGCGACCCGTCGGTAGTGCTTTTTGAAAACGGCCAATATTACGTCTGGTATACGAAGCGCAGCACGCCCCCGCCACAAGGACCAGATCAGTGCACTGACACAATCCCCTCGACCGATTGGGACTTGTCCGAGATCTGGTATGCTACCAGTAAGGACGGCTTCACTTGGAAAGAACAGGGGGTGGCCGTGCCACGCCCTGCCAAACCACACCCAGGCTGGCGCTCGGTGTCTACACCCGGCATCCTGAAATTCGGAGACAAGTTCTATCTGTACTACCAAGCCTTTCTCGAAGCCAGCATGACCCGCGGCGACTACTGCCCGGTAGCGGCTTCTTGGGCAAATTCACCCGATGGCCCCTGGGTACCTGCCAACGAGGAGATAGTCCCAACGGGCGCACCGGACACGTGGGATCAGTTTGCTGTGCACGACCCCAACCCACTAGTGCACGAAGGCAAGATCTACCTCTATTACAAAGCAGCATTCAATCGTCCCCACGCACTGTGGGTTGCCAATGGCCTGGCTATCTCCGAGCACCCATTGGGGCCATTTGAGAAACATCCGCTAAACCCACTACTAAACTCCAGCCATGAGACGGCGTATTTTCCATTTAAGAAGGGCGTCGCCTCTTTGAGCACGAACGACGGCCAGGAACACTTCACGGTGCAGTACGCCGAGGACTGGGTCAACTTTGAGATTGCTGCCATCACCGAACTCATGCCGGCAGCAGCTGGCCCCTTTGCAGCGGATGCCTTCACCGACACAAAATACGGGCGCGGCATCACCTGGGGGCTATCGCACTTTACCAATGCCGCCAATAACAGATCGCGACAGCACACCATTTTGGCCCGCTTCGACTGTGACCTGAGTCTGGACATACATGATCCGGAGATGAAGAAGAGTCACTACAGATTCTCACCGGAACATCATTTCAAATTTGCCTTGAGCAGCCAACAGCGCGAGCGAATCGACAAAGCAAACCGATCTCTTAGGGCCCAGCAAGACTAGTTCATGAATATCTTTGTTGAGGCTTTACTCTTTAGGGAATACCGGTCTTACAAGCACAATTTTCCCTGCTAATATGGGTACATTATCTTAACGCACAAAACAGGAGCTATTTATGGAAGTTTTATATGGAATATTTTCATGGGGCTCCCCTCTGGGCCTTGCGTTATTTTTTTTCTTTTCGGGTATTGGCACGGGTGTTTTCTTTTGGGGACTTTCCCATCTCGGCAGTAACGATAAGGAAAAAGAAGAAAAAACCTAGCCGCCTACTCAATCGAAAAAACCTTTGTCTTCATCGGCTAAATATTTTTTAGCCTCTGGCACATTAAAGGCAACCCCCAGCCCGGGCGTATCCCAGACATCGATGTGGCTGTCGACAACAATGGGATCGGGCAGGCCGTCGATAATATCGTACCACCACTCTGGCTGGCCGGTGGGATATTCAAAGGCAATGTAATTTTGCGGCAGCGCGGCCGAGACCTGCACCAGGGCGGCCAGCCCAATCAAGCCATCGCCAACACCGTGCGGAGCCATCAAAATTCCATGTAGGTCGGCATACTCTGCTACCCATTTAAGCTCGGCCAAGCCGCCAACATCGGCCGGATCAGGGCCAATAATATTGACCGCCTTGCTTTCGATTAGCTCTTTGAAATTGTGGCGCAGGTAGATTTGCTCGCCGGTGTGGATGGGCGTAGTCGTATTGGGCGTTACCTCGCGGTAGTGATCGGCCAATACATAGGGATTGTAGTCGCCTGTAATCATATCCTCCAGCCACATCACATTCAGCGGCTCAACCGCTTTGGCCAGGCGGAGCGCATCTGGGACCGTCATCCCCGGCCCACAGTCAAGCGCCAGTCCAACCTCATCCCCTAATACCTCTTTCATCGCCTCAATGCAGGCAATGGTGTGCTTCATCCCTTTCTCGGTGATAAGTCCGCGGTTGGGATGCCGGCCCCTGTCGTAGATCTCCCCAAAAAAGTAATTCTTGGTGTGCCGGGCCATCGGACCGTGAAAAGCGACCCCCTCCTTGATAATGGAGAAGTTCTCCGGTCGCTCCTTCATTTTAGCCATACTTTCGGCATAGTGTTGCGGTTCCTCACCCTGCCGTGGGAAACGAATCGAGCCGTTGTATACCTGCACCTTATCGCGAATTTTACCGCCCAACAGCTTATACACCGGCAACCCGGCTGCCTTGCCGGCAATATCCCACAAAGCCATCTCTATAGCGCTGACGGCGCTGCCCCAGGGTTTAAAGCTCCCCATCCGGCGAATATTGATCATTACCCGTTCAACGTCCGTCGGATCGAGGCCCAAAATCAGATCGCGGTAGAACATAACGTGGGGTTTGAGGAAGGGCTTAAACGACTCTACTTGCCCCCAACCGTCGATTCCCTCGTCGGTGCTAATACGCACAACGGGGTTATGGCCAATAACGGCGCACTTCAAATCGGTAATTTTCACGACTATCTCCCTTTAAATTCGTTTGTGCTGCAATCTAAGCTGATGCCTTGACACGGTTCGGTGCCTGTTCTTTTTTAGACTAAGCCCTCAGGGAGGCTACTAGTCCGTAGGAAGGCCCGAGGCCACCCTGTATCTGTTGTTATATAATAACAACCTTCTTAGCCTGCCAGCGCGGACACCAGGCCATTTCAAGAGAGGGTTGTCATGTCTGCAAACCTACCCGATAGTCCCAGTCTACGTCAGCTAAAGATCCAGGCCAAGGAAGTGCTCAGGCGTGTACGCGCCCAAGACGCTGAAACCCTGGCCCACGTCAAACGCTGGCACTACAAAGATCTCGCTCCCAACACCATTGGTCTGCAAGATGCGCAACTGGTGTTAGCCAGGTCTTATGGGTTTAGCACCTGGGAAAAGCTACTGGCAGCTACCAGCTCCGATGATCCAAGAAATAAATTAGCACGTGCTATCGATGCCGGCCAGGTAGAGACTGTACGCCAGATACTGGCCGCAGATCCTGACTTGGTGCACCGGGACGCTGTAACCTGGAAACGGGGCACCATGAAGCCTTTGCCCTATGCCGTAGCCGATAACGCCGGCGGACCTGGGCAGGTCGAAATAGCCCGCTTGCTGCTCGACGCCGGGGCCGATCCCCAGGCCAATAATCACTTCCCCCTGATAAAATCACTGGCCGGCCCCTGCGCCGATTTATTCCTCGAATTGGGGGCCGACGTCAACGTGAAAATCGGCGATTGGGGGCCGCTCATCAGTTTCCCGGCCGAGGACCATAATGTCGAGGGGTTGCGCTGGCTGCTGGCCAACGGAGCCGATCCGGACTTGGTCTATCCCAATACCAAATGCAAAGGCACGGCGCTGGAAGTCGTGTTGTTGACCTATTCCAGAAGCGACCGTATGCACGCCTGTGTGGAAATACTGGCAGAGAACGGAGCCCAGCATAGCGACGGGCCAGAAATAGACATCCACCGCGGACGCCTCGATTTGCTGCAGGCACGCCTGCAACAAGACCCGCAGATCCCCAGCCGCCATTCTGAATTCATGGCGCACCGGGAGGATTACGGCGGGGCTTTTGGCGGGGCTCCCTTACAAGCCCCGACGCTATTGCATATCTGTGCCGAATACAACGAGGTGGAAGCCGCCCGCCTGTTGCTGCAACACGGCAGCGCTATCAACGCCCGGGCGGCCCACCCGGACAGCAACCAGACGCCTATTTACCATGCGGTCTGTTCTAACTTTAACTGGTGTTTTCCCATGCTCGAATTTCTTGTTAAACAAGGAGCCGATCTGGCAGTACGCTCCACCCTGCGGGTAGCCAATAAAGTGCTGAAGGACGTCACGCCGCTGGGTTATGCGTTGAACTATCCCAACGACATCAACGGCGGCCCCGGGAGCGGCAAGCGCAGAAAGAACACGGATCCACACGAAAATGTAATCGACCTGCTCAAAAGCCACGGCGCCCCAGAATAATTGCCGGCGGCCCCGTTAAGCCAAAAACGGGGCCGCCGTAAAATCTATTGCAGTGAAGCCTGCTATAAGGCCTAAAGCGTAGAAGCCCATCAAGATATGGAACTCAAACAGGCAACAGAGAAATTGGTCGTCCCTCTATATTGATCTGGCCAACGAAACACGATAAAGACCTATGACCGCAAAAGCAGCAGCGCCAGCCCCGCCAAAGTATGTCGGCCACCGGCTTAACCCAATCCCCTGGATCAACTTGAAATATCTGACATGGTGCACCCTGGCTCTACTCATGGGCGCCGCGTTAGCCGCCTATGGCCAGGAAAGCGCAGTGCTTGAAGTCGATCCCCAGGTATCAAAGTCTATTCAAAATTTCCTCCAACTGGATAGGAAAAAATATTTTAACCTGGGACACGGCGGTCAATCTTTTGAAACGAAGGTCGCCGACCCGCAGCGAGTGCATACTTACCTCAACCAATACAATATGAGTTTTGGCCGGGACCTCGGGCTGGTAAAGACCCACGTCGTTTGGCAACAGAAAGTATTTGAAGACCCCCAGCGGCCGGGTTTTGTCGATCTGGAAAAACTAACGGCTCTCATTAACAATGATTCCGGCGCCAGCCAAGCCTTTCAAGAACGCTTTGCGCCCAATATCGATGTGGCTAACCACGAATTCCCTAACGCCTACCCCCCTTTTATGGGGCACTTCTCCAGCGCCGAAGACCCCGAAGGGACATACCCAAGCAATTACCAGGCCGCCGCCGAATTGGTCGCCGCCGTTTTAACCCACGGCTACCAAGATTGGTCCAGACCCGCCACCTACGAGCCCATCAACGAGCCCCATTGGTCGTTGTGGAAGGACCAGAGACTGGCCGACCTCCACCTGGCCATTAAGCGCCAAGTAAAAGCCGATAAGATACCGACCTTAATCGGCGGGCCGTGCATGGCCATCCCCTATTTTTACAAAAAGAACTATACCCATCTCAACGCTTTTACCGACTTTATCGATAATACCGACGCCCAGTTGGATTTCTATTCCTTCCACACCTATGACTTTTTACAATGGGATAAAGAGCAGGGTGATTTTCTCGGGCGGGTCACATCGGGGCTGCCTTTGGAAGGCGTGCTCGACGCCATTTCAAACTACACCGTCAATAAGTACGGCCGCCCAGTGCAACTGGTCCTGTCCGAACACGGCGGCTATTTGTTCCGCGACGAAGGGAATGTTATCTCCGACGAATTGGCCGGTCAGCTAATTGGCCCGGGAAACGGTTTTACCTGGGAAATGCGTAAAAGGTCTGTCGGCGCCTTCGTCATGGTCAGCAGCGCTATCGCCAATACCATGACCTTTTTAAACCATCCGCACATTATAAAAAAGGCCGTGCCTTTTATCCTGCTCGAATCCTTTGACTGGAACCCGCAATATTATTCGTCTCTGTTGGTGGCCAATAATTTCACCGACAAAACCCAGTGGCAGGAAGTGGAACTGATCTATTTTTACGCCTTCTTCGCCGATGTGCAGGGCCGCCGGGTGCGCAGCGCCATCAACGACCCAGATATCCAGCACCATGCCTTTGTCGAGGGCGACAGACTGTATATTGCCCTCAATAACCTGGCGACAAAAAAACAGCGCCTTGAATTTCGCCTCTCGGGTCCGCCCTATAAGTCCATCGCGGTCAAAAAATTCGGCCGCAACCAGGACTTCACCCCCTATTTCGAGCAAGCAACACTGCCGTCCCTGGATTCCATTGAGATCAAAGGACGCGAGTCTCTTCTTTTAATGGTCGAATACGCCAAACCCCTGGCTGAAACCCGCCGCTTGAATGAGCGCGTATATTACGGCGACCAAGTGGCGCACGACCTGGCCGGTAAACAATCCGCCTCATTTGTCGTCGACATACCCCAGTACAAAGAAGTAGTCGAGGCGACGCTGCGTATCGGCGTTGGACGCCCCCCTGGCACCGACAGAGATATAGACTTGGCCGTAAACGGCCACAAGCTGGAAGCCATCATGGAAGACGCCGCTGACTATCTGGAAGGGGACGAATACGGCTCAAGTAAATCGATCCCCTTGCCCAAATGTAAAGCCCTGAGTTTATTGGACACGAATTTGGGGTTCATCCAGCCGCATCGTCGTACTGGATTGGGCGTGTTGCCCGACGCACCTGGGCCGGGGTTTGATAGTCGTGCCGCTGGAGGATCCAGTGTTGATTATATAGGTCCTTGAATTGGATCAAGGCCTGCCGGAGGTCTTCGATGGTGGCAAACGTCTTCACCCAGAGTAGATTCTCCTTGAGCAGCCGGATGAAACGCTCGGCACAGCCGTTGCCCTCGGGTTCGCGGACAAAACTGGGCGAGGACTGAATGCCCAAAAACGTCAATTCGTTCTGGAAATCATCGGCCATATAGGCGGGCCCATGATCATGCCGGACCTTGAGTCCTTGGGCGATCTTCTGGTCATAGCTCCCAAAGTGTTCCCGGACGCCTTGGTGAATGGGCTCCAACGCTTCGAAACGGTCGCCCTTCTTGGAAGCATGGATACCCGTGCATTCAAAGGTACAGTGATCGACCCCGACGAAGACAAACGCGGTTCCTTCCTCCAGAGTGATTGTCGTCGTGGCATCGGTTCCCCACATTTCATCGGGGGTTTGAGTGATGATCGTCCCATCGTGCGCTTTCGGCCCGTGCGGATGGCCCACCCGCTGGTAGGCCTGCAAGCCGTGTCCCCGCATCAGCCGACGCACCCGTTCGCGGGACGTACGCACGCCTTCGAAGCGCAGTTTGGCCCAGATCTTTCGATAGCCTTCGCCATGAAAAAGCGAGGCCGCCAACAGACGACGGATGTGGGCTACCAATGCCTCATCCGAGCACGGCCCCATGGGCCCTCGTTTTCTCGGGGCAGGGCCGATGGCCGCTTTCGGCGCCTCCGAAACCCGATGGGCATAGACCGTCGACCGAGGAAAACGGCACACCTGACACACCCGTTGCAGCCCATAGCGTTTGTGTGTGGAGATCGAGCAGGCTTGGCTCAAGGCGTCGATCTCCGTCGACGAAAAGGGAGGCCCTGCTCCAGCCGGTCGATTTGGTGGGCCTGCAACTCATTGGCCATGGTCAGCTCGCCGACTTTGGCCTGCAAACGAGCAATCTGTGCATCCCGTTCGTCCTCGGGCCGTTTCTTCAGGCCTACTTGGCCAGCGGACAGAAAATCTTCCCGCCACTGGCTCAGGCGGGCTGCTGTCACCCCGTATTCCCGCGAGAGTAACTCCAGATCCTCACCGCGAAGCAAACGCAATACCGCTTCGGATTTCCGCTGGACGGAAAAGCGTCCATTTTCTCGCGTTGATTTGTGCTCAGCCATCAGACAGTCTCCTCATTGTTGGGCGATAAACTAACCCAAACCACTGTCCAATATAACTCTAGGCCGCTATAC
>WLWD01000771.1_pt1 | contig 15572 bp, 18 predicted proteins | sample 6712731 | NCBI WGS metagenome assembly WLWD01 (sample SAMN12718690, study PRJNA576275) | sponge metagenome | isolation source: marine sponge | host: Mycale hentscheli | place: New Zealand: South Island, Marlborough, Capsize Point | collected 2014-11-01
ATGGCAATGGTAACAACAAAAACAATTATAATTATATGATAGTATGCAAAACAACAATGGAATGCTAGTATTTACAAAAATGTTATGTTGATGCTGACAACAATAAATGAATGCTGTTTGGGCTATGTTTTGCTAAGTAATAATTCTTTCTCTTCAACTTATTGACACTGAAAGAGAAACAAGGAAGTACTATACATAGCTATATTATAGACAAATTTTACATGGATCCAGGCATGCGCGTTCGCCGTGCGCGAGTTTTTCGCGAATTTAGTCCGGTCCGTAGGTCCGGTCCGGTCCGTGTTTTAGTCAGACCCGTTTTGCGTGCACCACACGCACACGTTGTGGCCGCTCGCGCGGACTGGTGATGATGTGTTGTTGGATTAATTCGATTGGAGTATTTTTTTTTGTTTTTTTGCGCGCATGTTCATTCGTACGTACGTGTACGTGTGCGTTGCGAGCATAAAAAAAAGCTGTAGGCGCGCCACCCCCAGATAGATGCTTGCAGCATTTTTTCCGGGTGCATTTATGAGACGTGGCTTAAAAGTATGTGGCGTGTTCTAGCTTTTTCACTGATACTTCTTACTTTAGCAAATGTGGCAAAAACACATGTCCAGCATGGAGAATTCAAGACTACTCCATTAGGCATCTCTTGTTTGTGGTATCATATCAAAGCTAATGATACCACGGAACTCTCAATTGGCATCGCGTGCTGGTGCCGCACAGCAACTGAAGACAGACAAAATTATGGCTGTGAGTACGCCACTGATGAAAAGTACTGCGATAAGGATTCCGACGACTTCTTCAAGAAAATAGCAGAAAAATTGAAAGGTAAAACTTAATGATTTTTAAAAAAATCACAAAAATTAACAAGTTAAGTTAATTTTATCAACTGCTGTTATAAATTTTCCCTTTTTGACCAGTTTTTGCTGTCAGTCTTTATTTCACCTTCAGTTCGGCATATAATAGCTAACCTTATGTATTGCTTTCCAGTCTTGATCTTGTTATAATTTATTTTCTTCAGTGAATGATAATCCTTGTGAAGCTGAGAGCATCACTCCTGAAGATTGTCCTGATGCCAAAATGAAGAGGAAGCAATACAACCCACCTGAGCAGACTTGTCTGGGAGATGAGAAATCTGAACTGTGAATAAGAAGTGATGCTTAGCTAGATATAGAACTGCTTTTAGTAGTGGAGACACTTTATTGTATGCAACAAACAAAACAAACAACAACCAACATTTATGTATATCGTATATCATTTTACGCTTATTTCAAGTATTCAATGGACAAAGAAAACAAAAATTAATATTAACCTGCTAAATAGCCTATAACGATGTGAGTTCAAAACTAACTGATAAGAGAGAGAGAGAGAAAGAGATAATATTCATACCTACTCTTTCTATCTAGTATGTTTATTGGAATTTTGAATTAGTTTGGAATCAGTGTTTTGGCTACCATGCCTCCAGATTTTTTCCTGCATAATTTGTGGTCTCTTACTTTGAAATTTTACTTATCCATTGGCTTGCATAGAATTATGACAAGTTCATACTATATAATGACTTGCGTTTACTATTACAGGAACTCTATCTCCAGGCATGGAGAATTTAAAACAACTCCATCAGAAATATCCTGTCGGTGGTACCAGCTCAGAGATAACGAATCTGTGGAACTGTCTATGGTCATATCCTGTCAGTGTTCTTCTAGAACAAAAGGAGGAAAAAGTTATGGTTGTGCATATTCTACGGATAAAACAGTTTGTAAGAAAGAATCGGACCAGTTCTTTAAAAAATTGGCAAACCAACTGAAAGGTAATAAAATTGCAATACGTGTATTGTGATTTGAGTCTATAAGCACAATACATATTATTATAAATATAATATATATTATATATTGTAAAATAATATATATATAGGGTTTATCATGTGTGTGTGTGTGGGGGGGGGGGCGGGACGGCAGGTGGGGGATGGGGGGAGATACTCCCAAAAGACTTCTTAACACCCCCTCCTCCTCCCTCCTCCTCCCTCCTCCCCACATGCTGAGTTCCACACAGGCAGTGGATGCCTAACCCTTAGGATTTTGTTCATAATTATAATTAGTCAATCATCACTCCAACTATAGTATGCTTATTGCACCCTCCCTCTCTCCCCCCCCTCCCCCCCCCCCCCCCCCAAATCCCAATGGGACTCATGGCACACATCTATGATACAATATGCATGCATAATAATTTAAAGTGTAGAAGCTGTGTCTATAATAACACGGAAGCTTTTCATGTGGTATCAAATTTATAATAATTATACAAAATAATTTATAGTATATAAATTTATATAATTTGTATAAATATCCCATGCAATCCCCTACCATACCTACTTGTTTGTGTTCGGAGCAAACTTAGTTAACTGTCACAGATATTTCTTTTTGTACTTTGTTATCTTTTATGTACAGTAAATGATAATCCCTGTGAAGCTAAGAGTATCCTTCATGAAGAATGTCCTGATACCAAAATGGAGAGGAAGCAATACAAACCTCCCTCACAAACCTGTCTGGGTGAGAAGAAAACTGAACTCTGAATATTATGTATTGTGTATGACTTCTAATTAAGAGGAGCTTTTGTTTCTTTATTAAAAATAAAAGATGTAATTCACCACTGTGTGCCGTGCATACCTTTGGCTAGGTGTATAAAAGGTGTACCAATCAAGTTTTGAACAGCTTCTGAACTCTACCTAGACATTTACAGGTGGCCAGCTTCATGTGTAAGCAAGCAGCTGTAAGATATGTTTTGAACCCTCTGGGAATGTTTAATAGTAGTACATGTACAATATCATCACCCTAAAAATATACTGGAGCAGCTGCAAAATGCAGCTGAGCTAAAGTATTAATTCTGTATTACTCTACTCCATAAGATTACCTGATTCCCATGCATAAAGTGCCAGAAATAATAATATCTAGTGTGTGAAAAATACTTCAATTTCTTATAATTAGAACTTGACACTTCATAGTCATTGCAAAATATTTTTTTCTTGATTTATAATGATTGTTCTTGTAAATAAAGATAGGGATGTGTATCCTTACCAAGTCATATAAATAATTTACTAGTGTTCTAGTATAGACACATACATGTCAAAGCAGTGGACAGATTCTTTCAATAATGAAAGCAGCATTGAAAAGTACCTACTCACTGTGGGCAAGACTTGTGTCAGGGTGCCATATAGTTGCCAACACAGACAGGGGCAGGAGGATAATGTGGAATAGGAGGGCCCCCATGGCACTTGGAGCTAAACATACCCATTAAAAATATTTACTACATTAAGTTATAATCACTATAGCATCATAATAGTTGTCAATTGATATGATAGCTGGTTAAATCCAATTATTGATGCACTTCCACACCTATGGTGAGCTAGCTAGCCCAGCATATGATTTTAATTTTAATTTTATGATAGATAAAGTAAAGAACAGAGAACTCAGAGCTACACTCTAGTAGAAAGCTATATATAACACTGCAAGAACCTCCTTGTAGCTTCTCACTTCTATTTTGTTGGAATCCCCAAATTTAGTGTTTAGCACCATACTGAGGTTGAAAATTAAGGAATGTTGACAGCTGCATTTTAGCTTATTAGTTGTCAACTGTATTCCAGAAGACATAATGTTAAGAAATAAAATTTTCTCTTTTGAAAACATGTATTTACCTATGTAACTATTATTATGAAGATGAAAAGTGGAACAGAAGGGCTGAGGCCACCATGATTAAAAAATAATAATATGGGTTAGCTGCTCATTTTGTCCAAACTTTATGAAGAATTCTAAAATTGAATTTTTTAAACCCTATTCAAATTTAAGAAAACAGTAAACAATTTTTTTTTGTAAACCACTGGCTACATTCATACTCTTGAAATGTGAAAAAGTGAGGGGGGGGGGGGGGGGGGGGCAAACCTTCCCTGTTTCTAAGGGGGGGGGGGGTGAGCATTGCTCCTCCTCCCCTTTCTCGTACTAATGAATTCAAAAGTGCACTTGCCATTTAACAATAACCGAAGTAGTCTTTCAAGAGTCTTTGAAAGTTTTAGAGACATAATTTTACAATCCACTAAGCATGCAGAGGAAGTGGATGTGATCAAAACTCATCAGATGGGGGTGGGGGGTTGGTCCTTGTGGGTTCTCCCCCTGTTCCTATGCCAGTGATGGGGTGGGGGGTGGGGGTATAGTTGCTGTGTGGTATAACTATTGGTAAGCTTTGTGGCCTTGGAAGAACTTTGTTTATGTGATAAAGTGGTAGAAACAATTATTAAACAACTGCTTTTATCACCTCATCATGGTAGCTGCTGGTTTCTTCAATATTTAGATGTTAAGTTTTCCCTATTTATTCCCGAAATCTTATTTCCTGAATGAGGAAGCTTTACTTTAGTGATCAGGCCAGGAAAAGGTGTGGCCAGTACACAGGAATATGTAATTAATTGTGCCATTTTAAAAACACCATAATCAACACTTTCAACAACAAAAAAATAAATTAGTTCACTGCAGTCTCCCTTTAAATAACTTGCAAGAAAGATGTTAATCTTCCAAGTTTAGGCCTCATAAGAGTATGTGGCTCAAACAAAAACAAAAAAAAAACATTTGAAAGCTCATGATTTCAAAATAATTAGAAAGTTGTAGTAAAGTATGGACATACAAATTGACATTATTATGTTTTGTGCCTGCGACCGAACAATTATCATCCAACAATATCAATGAATTTCCAAGAGATGCAACTTTGACCATGACAGAATGTATGCTGACAATGAGGAGATTATTGTGAGACATGACTGTCAGACTCACTTGTATTGTTGTAGTAGCAGTTACTGCAGTAGAAACAAATGTCAAGTACTTCTAATATGGAAAGTGTACAGTACATCAGACTCCAAACATGACGACTGTGATGCTGACAAGCTCAGAATCAGCAGCCAAATTTATCAAGAATGATATACAAGGAGTCAGTCAAACAAAGGATTCATACACGAGTTGTAGTAAGTTATCTTCAGTTGAAGATGCTGTTTTATTTTTACCAGATTCCCTGCAGTTGATGTTGAATACATTGTTCACTTCCAAATGTGAGCAAGTGAAGGTAGCTTCTATAGGGCAAGCCATTATGCAGATTGCTCAACCAAGAACAATACTCGCACCTATTCAAGTTGGACTTGGTGTACAGCTACATCACCATTTCGCTTCAAATTTTCTTATGGATACCCTGAACAAACACGGCTTTTGTTGTTCTTACTCAGAAGTCACAAAGTTTGAACGCAATGCTGCAGTAGCTCAAAGTACTGATATCCCAGGTTTTACTCCACGACATTGTGTTCAATATGTAGCTGACAATGTTGATCACAACATTCGAACGATGATGGCATGAATACTTTCCATGGTGGTATGGGAATGATAGCTGCAACTACACCAGCAATAGTTAATGACCGAAGTGTTCCACGGATCACTGTAAGTGCAGAAGACATTTCAGCAGTTGGTACGATTAACATATTTCCCTTCATTCCTACAACTGATGGAATGCAATCTTTGACCTATTCAGAGCTACATGTCATTCACAAAGAAGACTCATCATTAATTCTTGATGATTGGTGGAAAATCTCTTTGTCTGTTAGATCACCAAGACCAGGGTGGTCAGGGATGATGCAGATGGTGAACAAAGGGATTCATCCAGGAGAGTCCTCTATATTGTTTTTACCCATGTTAGACATGGATCGAGGTAACATGTCATGTGTATACACAACCCTTGACTTCATCTGTCGGCATGCAAGTTATTACCAAGTAACACCTGTCATAACATTTGATCAACCTCTTTGGTGGAAAGTACTTGAGGTAATTCAGAGTCAACCCGAACACAGCATTCTGCATTCTATTGTGTTAAGGTTAGGTGGGTTTCATACTGAAATGAGTTTTTTAGGCTCCATTGGCCACATTTAATGGCAGGTTCAGGGTTGAAAGAATTATTAGAAATAGTGTATGCAAGCAATGCAGTTACTCACATACTGAGTGGAAAAGCAGTTCAACGAGCATTACGAGGTTTGCTCTTGGTTGATTCAGCTCTAAACACCATGCTTGTGTCGAAAGAATTTAATGTAAAACCACTGTGCTTGAGAAATAAAGCAGAACATAAACATGCAAATGAGTTGTCTGCAGAACAACTACAAATTATATCAAAGCCAGAAAATCCTACCCCTTCATCAGTGAATCCTTACCCACAGAGCTAGATGAAATAAGTAAACTTGTTGAAGATTTATTGAGTGACAAAATAACGGTTCCTGACATCTGCCAGTCAGAAGTGTTGGCAAGAGTTCTTCAAAGACTAGAGAAGGCAAAGCAATCCATGCAAAATCTACGTACTGCAAACTTGTGGTTACAGTTCATGAAAATGATGGAAATTCTAGTCAACAGAAGACTCTATAATACAAGCAGGAGAAGCAGCTTTAGTAGTATGCTTGTACAAGGGAAAACCTGGAGAGACATTAGATGAGTTGAGGCTACAACGGTTTCATCAGAAAGTAGCAACAAGTACCAGCTTTGTGTGTAACCTGAATATCTACCTCACACTTCATCTGCTGCAAGTACCACAGTCTACGTGTTTTTCACCAAGGAAAGGAAGAGCAAATCTGTGTCCATTTAGATTTGGTTGGATGAAAGTAGATGACAAACTGATCCCTATACAAACTGACAGAGATGTTGCTCCAAAAGAATTTTTGCAAATAATTCGATGTAACTGTAAGATGGGATGTGGAACTATGTGTTGCTCATGCCGCAAAGCTTGACTTGACTGCTCCACAGGATGTGGAGAGTGTCGCGGTGTCTGTGCAAATATGTCAACAACAGCATATTCAGATGACAATGACTAGGATACTTTACTTGTATTGCACTTTATTACAATTAATGTTTCATAAAAGTCAAAATAATAAATGTCACCCTGAACAGCTAGCAGAAAATATCATAAATAGTAAGATATATATGATTGTATTATAATTCTCAAATTTGTGGTGAGTCCAATGCTATATTGACTGGACTACTACCCAGTGAAACTTGTTTGTTGTGTGGTAATGTATGACATTAAAGTCAACAAGTGTGCCATTATCATGATGCACTTGCCATATAACTGTATTAAATTAAAGTCATTGAAAGGTCACAGCTTAGGTAGTGAAACTACTATTATCGGATTAGATTGAGAATCTATGCACATTTGACTTCCTGCAATCAACATTAAAATTTGTGAATTGATGATGTACCGTTTTCAAAGGTAAGTAAACTATAGAAATAAAGTAAAGTAATGATTATGAAGTGTTGAGGCATAAGCACATGCATTATAGGCTATAGAATAGGTGAAAATGGTTAATTACAAGATATGCAAGAGACCATGGAAGTATAATACAGTCACCCTTCAATAGCTTATTAAATCGAATGAATTTCACAGTCCCAACAGGTAGCTACCATATACACATACTATTGACAGGTTTAAACCCCTTCTTATGACCTCAAGTGATCAAGTTTGAGCCTGAACCAGCAATGATTGATAATAGCTAGTTAGTAATCAAAATGTTTCACTGTAATTTCTTATGTCATTTTATTATTTCCATGTAGATTGAAATTCAGCAAAGCGTTTAATTTTGAATTCATAATGTTTGTTACAATGTTGTATGTGTGTGTGGTGGCTGTATATGTGTGTGTGGTGGCTGTGTGTGTGTGTGGTGGCTGTGTGTGTGTGTGTGTGGTGGCTGTATGTGTGTGTGGTGGCTATATGTGTGTGTAGCTGTGTGTGTGTGTGGTGGCTGTGTGTGTGGTGGTTGTATGTGTGTGTGGTGGCTGTATGTGTGTGTGGCGGCTGTATGTGTGTGTGGTGGCTGTGTGTGTGTGTGGTGGCTATATGTGTGTGTGGTGGCTGTATGTGTGTGTGGTGGCTGTGTGTGTGTGTGGTGGCTGTATGCGTGTGTGGTGGCTGTAAGTGTGTGTGGTGGCTGTAAGTGTGTGTGGTGGCTGTATGTGGGTGTGGTGGCTGTATGTGTGTGTGGTGGCTGTGTGTGTGTGTGGTGGCTGTACTGTATAGTGGGATGGTGGTGGCTGTATGGGTGTGTGGTGATTGTGGTGTGTGTGCGGTTGTATGTGTGTGTGGGGCTGTGTGTGTGGTGTGGCTATATTGTGTGTGGTGGCTGTATGTGTGGTGGTGGATGTGTGTGTGTGGGTGGCCTGTATGCGGGTGCTGGTGGTGTTGTAAGTTGTGTGTGTGGCTGTAAGTGTGTGTGGATGGCTATATGTGTGTGTGGTGGCGTATGTGGTGTGGTGGATGTGGGTTGTGTGTGGTGGCTGATGAGGTGTTGGGGGCTTAAGTGTAAGTGGGGGTGGGGGCTGTAAGTGGTGTGTGGGGGATGGATGTGGGTGGTGTGGTGGTGGTATGTGTGTGTAGGCGGCTTGTGTGTGTTGGTATGGGGGTGTATGTGTGTGTGGTGGCTGTGTGTGTGTGTGGTGGCTGTATGCGTGTGTGGTGGCTGTAAGTGTGTGTGGTGGCTGTATGTGGGTGTGGTGGCTGTATGTGTGTGTGGTGGCTGTGTGTGTGTGTGGTTGTTGTATGTGTGTGTGGTGGCTGTATGTGTGTGTGGTGGCTGTAAGTGTGTGTGGTGGTTGTATGTGTGTGGGGTGGCTGTGTGTGTGTGGTGGCTGTATGTGTGTGCGTGGTGGCTGTAAGTGTGTGTGGTGGCTGTAAGTGTGTGTGGTGGCTGTATGTGTGTGTGGTGGCTGTATGTGTGTGTGGTGGCTGTATGTGTGTGTGGTGGCTGTTTGGTGTGGGGGTGTGGCTGTATGTGTGTGTGGTGGCTGTGTGTGTGTGTGGTGGTTGTATGTGTGGGGTGGCTGTATGTGTGTGTGGTGGCTGTATGTGTGTGTGGTGGCTGTTTGGTGTGGGGGTTGGTAAAAAAAAAGATTCTTAGCCACCTCTTTCACATACACATAGTTCCCCTTAGATTACAGAAGGCATTTGGGTGTACAGATGCTGGTACTTCAGTATGGTCGGGGTTCTCCGGACTTGACACTATTATTGTTGCTATTACAGTTTTCTGTGAATGCTCTAGTCAGTCAACAAAGCTTCAGTTCAAGATAACTTTATTCATTTTGTTGAAGAATTCCACATAAAATAATACTGCTGATCTTAAGCTGGTTGTTTTTGTTTTGTTGTTGTTGTTGTTGTTGTTTTTTGTCTTAGCAAAGCTGTACATACTAAAACATTTTTTTATAGCTTCAGCAATACTTTGTTATGAGCACAACAACGTGATATGTCTCAACAGTATCAACGTAAAACTGCTTGTACTTCTAGGTCATGTAGTTGGCGATCACGATCCATTACCTAGTGGTTCTGAATTTACATTTCGTAGACTATCATTTGACAAGAACTTAGAAAGACAAGTTTGTATTCATGATTACCAGGCTCACTTGCTCTTGCTAGCTGAGACAGTCTACATGATTCACTACTATGCCTATCCTCCTTCCATAAGAAGTAAATACAGTAAATTGGCATCATTTAATGCCAATGATTATTTGGGCTCTTTGCCACACTCTAATTTCAGTCAGTACTCCCATTATTTACTTCAAAAAGATTCTTTTCTTGATAAGTATCGCTGGAAATTCTATTACAGAGTATCAAACATGGTACAACTCACGCTACAATCAAGATGTAATGTGAAAATCGTTCAAGCTAACTACGGCATTGTTGGTGATGCATTTTGTGTGATGGATGCAATCGGTAACAATAGTGACCAAATTCCTCTCTCTTCTGTGCACTGTATTAAGGTGCAGAGACATATTGAACCGGGCTCACCAGGGAGGATACTCATTGAAACAACGTTTCCAAATATGAAGAAACGGGTACTAAATTGTACTGTGTTTTGGACTTTGAATCCAAATTTTTTCTATTCCATTGCAAGATATGTGATAACTCAACAGAAGATAAAAAGTTCTGATAAGTTTGTGAATTCTACATTTCGGGGGTTAGATGAGTATCCTACTTCACCAGACGTGAAGGTCACCATTAACCCTGGATTCATTCTATAAAGGGGACATTTTCTACCATTTGTTTTGGTATTGTATCCATTTGCCATTCTTGTCATTTTTTTTTGGTAGCAACCATACCCATTGCTTTGTCCATTTGCATTACTTGAACACCTTTTCCCAAATTATTTTAATAAAATAAGATATGTAGCACAATGTTAGAACATACTTAGTTTGCTATGCCATTTTTTTGCTACGCCATTTTTGTTCTAGAATTAGGTCACCAGGCATAAAATACATGCATTAGTGAACTGCTAACTACCCGGAAGTAGTATTGCAGCAGCACAGCTTGTCAAAGACTAGGAGGCTCTGTGTAGATGTGTAGCTCTTGTGAATTTCGGAGTCTGTAGAGCGACTATAAATAGCGCAATGAATAGAGTGTTTACCTGTACAAGTACATTCATTAATAATTCAAAGTACAAGTTACAATTCAAGGCTATCTATATGAACAGAAAGCATGATGACAAGACCAATGGGTTGAGGTCTATATACATATATTCATTGAATGATTACCTATCAGCTAAACAATAGAATTGTTATTAGTTCATTAGTGACCTCCCCTACTTAGGCCATGGTGTCGTCTTGGGGAAAGGTTGTACAGCTGTCTGGTCTGTCTCAGACAATTGGTGTCATGATATTAGTATCACTTGATAGCACTTTGTGGCAAGGAATGAAGAAAGGTTCTGCAATAGTAGAGCAACTTAGCATGAATATTTAGGGTAGAGAGGGATGAGAGTAATTGACCGAGAGGAAGTAGCTAATAAGCTTGAGTGTAGTCAGTGTGAGATACATGTAGGATCTGAATAGTGGGTGGGTAATGGATATATGTGGCTGCAAAAAAGTCACAATGTCTATAAAATACATGCAGTCTCTTTTATTAGTGTCATGATATTTGTACCAATATGTGTTTTCTAGATCATCCATTGTAATGATATCATAATCTGGCGTTGCCGACCCTTTTCCTTCCCTATATTGGTGGGCGGGGAGGAAGGAAAGGGTCTGGTAACTCTAGTATCTACGACTTGTGCCTGCACCAAATAGTGGCGCTCCAATCAGATTGCAGAATCATTAATTAAGCACATTCCTAAACCGCATATTTAATGTGCCCCAGTTTATTTTGTGTTGTTAGCTATAGTAGATCAAGTGAGACGAAGTGTGTGTTTAGAGAGTTACTTCCGTGTGTAAAGTCAGAGCAGAGCAGATGAAAGTCATGAAGGGAATTTAAAAAGATTTTTTTTGTGGCCCTCGCAACAAGGGTACCGAAACAGTGCTTGCTTGGGGGTGATGGATTACCACGTCAATGATTCTCGTTTCCACCTGCTCTATGCGGGCAAGTGATATTTCCTTGTATCAGTCAGGCGTAACTCAGGCTGTTAGTTGCACCCTCAGAAATTGGAAGAATTCAAATTAACTATTATATACAAAAAGATTATAATTACAAACTAAAAGATGCACACATCAAGGGGACTACAAGGACAAAAAATAAATAGCTGAAGACAAGATGACTTTCACAAAAGAAATAAAGAAAGGTGACTTGACAGAATTCAAGCACAAAAAAAGAGAGATGATGATTATAGAACAGACTGAGGTTGACAGTGTACACCGAAAAAGGGGAAAAAATGAACCCAGCTAGAAGTGTGTGTGTGTGTGGGGGGGGGGGGGGGGGGGGGGGGGAGTGATGAAAAATATGTATAAGCAGTGGTAAAAACAGACGACGCAGGGGAGGAATTCATGTCAACCAATCAAATAGTGCCACCAAGGTGAGCACATGGTCTTGGTGGGGGGAGTGAGAAAGGATGCTAATTGCATGAGAAAGTTGTATGACTGTGCATAGGTGCAAATGGAGTGTGGTGTGTAGTGAGTTCGCAACAATTTGCAGTTTGTTTGGCGGGGCCCAAACATTGCTTCTAGAGTTTGCCACTTGTATATTACCCAAGTGTGAACCAGCCATAGAATCTGTCAAGACATCATCTCATTTTTGTACGAAAGATCAAGTAAGATTATAATTTTTTTTGTTGACAATCATTCTTATTCACAATGGAATGTTTGACTCGCAATTGATTTTAGCCTATCCAATAATAAACCTGTGATGTAATTTGCACAAGTCACTGATACTAGAGCTACCCAAACCCTTTCCTTCCTCTCCGCCCAAATTTAGGTAAAGGATATGTGATGCCAGACTAATGACATCATACGTTTTGAAACAAAATACTACCACCACAAAATCTACATATTTTGCTTGAAGATTAAACATAGCTTCAGATATTCATTATTTCTGGATTTAAACCACTAGAGAAAAAAAACATGTGAATTATATGTAATTGCTACCAAGCAACTACCGAGCACAAGGAAAAAAATAAATCTAGCACTGTAGCTAATTTAAAGAACACATTCTCTATAACTTCAAATTAAGCAGTCTGTGCTGGCATCAACACTTGTGCTATTTATAGCTAGTGCTACAAATATCAGGGGTGATCTTTAATTTTGTGCCACATGAAACTAATTAATGCAATCATACCCCCAATTCATGGTTACACAGCTGAGTAACCATGTTAAAATAAGAACTCACTTGTGACCCAAGTATCCAATTTGACCTATAAGGTTGAGGTATTAGAATCTGTCAAGACATCATCTCAAAATAGCTTAGGGAAATTTGCTTGCAGTGAATGCCCATATACAAGTCTTGATTGTGTGAAACTGAAATAGTCTTTCCTACTGGCTAATAAGAGTGTTAACTCAAATATTTATTAAAAAAAAACGAGGCTAGCCAAGTGAATAGGTGATAATTGGTTTGTTAGAAAGTGATAAGAGGTACATGTTGCAAAAATAAAGAGGCATAACCATGAACAAACAATAATAAACCAGCTGATTCCAAAGTTCAAAGTTCACAGCTGGGGTAAAAAAATTCTTACTCAGGGCAGATAGTATGTCCTGTGGAAAAAACAAAGTAGTTTTAAATGTAGTATCCCTTTCTAACAAGTATTGTTTGAGCAGTGACACTTTTTGTATTTTACAGATTACTTGATAATTATTTATAGCAAGTACAAGTAGCAAAAAAACTAGTACTGCTGCTCTGAGTCGTCAGTTCATTTCTGTACTAGTTAGCAATATGCAGAAGCGCAATGACAATTCTTGTGAGTGCAGGGATACTGTGTGGACTTTCTACATTCGTACTGTTCCTTATTTTAAAGAGCATGAAGTTTTGACCATTCGAGTAAGTCCTAACCACAATTTAATTTACAAAGATGTCAAAGAAGCAGCACTAAGAATGCTTGGCCTCAAAAGGCAGAGTAAAAAGTTATTTGGCATATTTAAGTTGCTACCGAGCATGTTCATAGTACCAATGAAACTGTGCCATGACGATAACAAAGTTTTTGTTTTTGATAATTATGAAGAGTTGGGTATCCTACGTCTTTCTTGCAGCAAAAGAGAAGAAGTAGAAGTGATAAAAAATGACACAGCTGCACTTGATTTAATTTATTGGGAAGCTACTAATTTTCTTGATGTAGGAAATGTTTCAGATGACAAACTTAGATCAGTAAATTTAATTATGACAAGCTCTAAAGTAAAAGGAAACCCTGGTTTAGATTTAGTGGAACACAAAGTGCTTTTCCCATCAGATGAAACTAATCCTTATCAGCTACTACAAAGGAGAAGAAGTAATCGAGATTATCTGAAGTTAGCCTTGAATTCTCAGTCCAGAAATAAATATTTTAGAAGTATTTCTCTGAAAGACAAAAGAACTTTTTTAAATTCTATTTATAGAACTTGTTCTTATTACTGGAATTACTTCTACATAGTCCTTGGCTGCCGACTATGTGGAGATGATTTATTCCTGCTATCATGTTCTCTAGGTCTAGACCAAGACCTACATTGTGATATAATCATGAACTCAGCCACTCTTTCTGTTCTTAGTTATAACCAATCCAGAAAGCACTATAGCCAGCTTCTTAGTATACCATGGAGGAACATTTGCTCTCTCTACAAGGACGATTCACTTCAAATGTTTTGCTGTCAAGTTTGTTGCGAAGACAAAGATAGTTATGTCTCCTACATGTCTGCCTCATTTTGCACCATGCAGTATGATTATCTTTATACTATGTCAATGTATTTTGTTGATAAAATTCACTTTCAAGATAAGAAAGAAAAACAGGGCAATATTGTTACTGATTGCCTGAAGCCAGCATTAGAAGTTAACTCTAAAGTATACAGTGCTTCATTTAGGGACTCTAGAAGGTTGAATATTCCTGATCAAACTATTGATGCTTCCAATGGTGATTATTGTTATATCAACAAATCATTTGTACCTGCATTGTTAAGCATGAGAAATGCTTACATAAACTATTCCTTACAGCAAGAAGCCGACGCTGTCAAATCTCGTAAACTAATAGACCTGGCACCAACTGGATCATATTGCAGAAGTAAAATGAGTTTTATAGCACCATCTAGTAATTCAAATAAAAAAAATTACTATGACACAAGAAATGACACCTATGTCAAGATTTTTACATTTGCCAAAGAAACACCCATTCTTGTTAAACCTAAACTTCATTCCATAGGAGCACTTAAGAAAAAAGTTGGCCAACAGTTAAACTTGGTTCCAAAGAGTCTTCATATCTTTGGTTTTTTTACTTGCTCAGAAGCATCATTTCAATATCCTATACAACTTTGCTCAGAAAGTAAGGCAATACCAAAGGACCCTATATGTTTTCGAAGACTGTCTTTTGACAAAGGCTTAGAAAAGGCAGTGCGAAAACATGATTATGCAGCACTTCAACTTCTGTTCTATGAAGCCCTGTACATGGTCAAAAATAAGCTACTCTTCCCCAGTGTGTCTCAGGAAGAGTTACAAAAATTAAAAAAAAAAGCTTACTTGATTGAAAATCCCAAATCATCTGATGACATCAAACATTCCCTAATGGACCAGTTTTTGGAAGATTTAAATTCAATATCTCCATTCTGGTGGTATTTTTACTATAAAGTGAAAGTGAAAGGGTATAATCTATTCGAGTCCATAGAGAACTACAATCCTCCTCTGTCTATTGCTTCATTAACAATAGATCACATCACTTTATCAGACACCACTGGAACATCTGCTATACTCATTCCCTGGTCCAGAATCTCAGCAATTCTTATGCAGGAGTCAGGTGGAGCTTCTGTTTCAGAGCAGCTGAAAATCGAGGTTGTGACAGATAATCGAAAGGATACAACAGAACCTGGTGACAAGTTACTAACAGCCATTCCCATTGATACTACCAATACTAAGTTCTTCTTTTCTGTGGCTAAACATATAATTGGTCTTCTCGATCAACAGCACAAGAACCACAATTTGATGGAAAGACAAAGACTGTTCGTTGATCACTTTACTAATACTACTTTTAAAGGTCCAGGCTGTGTATTCTACTACCCTGATCCAGTTTCACAGCATATTAATCCAACATTTACTGGAACTGACTGTTAAACATGCAAACATTATTCTTATATTTATTATTGTTTTCAAAATACACATTC
>WLWD01003870.1_pt1 | contig 15556 bp, 6 predicted proteins | sample 6712731 | NCBI WGS metagenome assembly WLWD01 (sample SAMN12718690, study PRJNA576275) | sponge metagenome | isolation source: marine sponge | host: Mycale hentscheli | place: New Zealand: South Island, Marlborough, Capsize Point | collected 2014-11-01
TCTATTTATATGCAGTTTAGAGTCTATCTTAGCATCTGCTAGTAATGGCAGGACAAGAAAACAAACAATATGGAGGACAGTAACCACACTTACTGACATCTTTGCTATCGTCTCCTATGTATCGAATCTAATCGGCATCAGTAGATATTCTACCATTAGCAGTTACTCCAACAAGACAGAGGAGTGGATTGAGACTACTAGTGAGGGAGATAGACCAGTTAGTGGATCGATAGCTACTGCAGTCTTGTCTACTGGACAGTTGCTGGTTGCTAATGGAGATGGAGTATACAAAGAAACTCTGTCAGGTTAGTGTAAGTAAATAGCAGCATCTCTAGACAGCCATCTTGCCTTCAGTGATATTGGCTTCTCTTTAGAATGTCCCATTTATAGATTGTATGGGAAACTAAAGTTAGGTATTAAAACTTGTACTATAGTATAACTAGAATATTATTATTATTATTGTGTTAATTATGTTAAAACTAAATATTTATTGTATTAATTATGAAATTATAATAAGTAAGGTAATTGATTGTCTTTGCCAAAATTGCAAGTGCTGGAATGCAGCTGCTTCTACTGGCAGCTGCTTCTACTGGCTTAGCTCCAGGCTATAAAACCAGCTGCCCACACTTGTATTGCTGGAGCCAGCTAATGGTACTGGTGCAGTGTGTGGGTTACTTGTATAGTATAACCAATGGGACCTTAATACATGTAGCTACATGTAATTAGTGTTTTATTTGCAATATTTTATAATTCCTATTTTATTTATGTTCAATAGCTTTCAAGTATGAAGATGCATACAAACACTTCATTGTTTCCAAAGAAGTGTTGGAGCTTCTGTCTTTAAAGTTTATGTCCCTTGGTCCTCCAAGACAAGGCAAGAGTACAACTCTCAGGAGAATTCAAAAAGAGATTATAGATCTTCTGTCAGCAAAAGAAGAGGAGCAGATTCATGGCAGCACAGGCACAGTACAGTGTTGCTCCAATATGCTAGTCCAAGGCAAGTCTGATCCAACTACAGCAGAAAGAACCACAAAGTGGACCATTGTAAAGAATCTCATTGAGGAAGCTTCTCTACTCTTTCACACTCTCAAAGATAGTTTTCAGATTGAATCCACTTCTGATGCTACAGCTGATTCCCATAGAGGTACTGACACCAGGGCAGAGGTCAGTCAGGCTAGCAGTACAGGGCAGTCTCACTCTGTGGAAGAGCCACCCCAACCTTCATTATTACAGAAGATGATGGCAAGATTGCAATCTTTTACCAGAAATAAGCAACCCAGACATAAGGGAATCACTCCACTCTCAACAGCACATGACCAACCAGCTGATCAGGCAGTATCATCACCAGATTATTCTGAAATAGCTGCCATATTCGAGACAGTGTCCAAACAACCACACTTTGCAGAAAATGTGAAACATTCTTTTAAAGCTTTTTTGAGAATGGAGGACACTGGAGGCCAGCCTGAGCTGATGGACATGCTACCAGCACTCACCATAGGACCTGCCCTCTACTTGCTGTTCTTTAGCTACAAGTTCCAACTAGATGAGGAGTATCGGGTCTTTTATCAGAGAGCTTCAGGAGAGACAACTGCACCAGAGAAATCTGAGTTTACTCTGCAAGAGATGCTTTTGCGTACTCTGGCCAGTATATCTTGCTTCAGTTCCTCCACCCTTCTTCAACCTCTACCAGGACCAGACAACTCGGCCATTGGTGAGATACTGGAGTCCTCCAAGTCAGTAGTGTATATCGTGGGTACTCACAAAGACAAGGTTTCTGAGGAAGTCATCGCTACAGTCGACTCACAGCTTCAAAAAGTGATTCGAGACACTGACTCCTACAAAAAAGACATAGTTCAGTTCTGCTCAAAAGACAAGCTTGTTGTTTCTTTAGACAACATGGGAGGCGGAGTAGAAGAGATCGATCACTTGCATCAGCTACTGGAGAATGCCATGGAGAATCACTTTAATAAGCTGAAAATTCCAGCTGTGTGGCTTCTGTTCAGCTTGTGTCTTCGCATGAGAGAAGTGAGGACAGCCAGCCTGGAGACCTGCTTGGCCTTGTCCCATGCCTTCAATATGACACCCTACGAGACCAAATCAGCTCTGTGGTTTCTTCACCACCATGCCGGTGTTCTGATGTACTTCCCCAGTGTGCCTGGTTTGGAGGACCTGGTCATCATTGACATCCAGGTAGTGTATGACAGTATCACTGGTGTCATTCTTAAAGCCATGAGCTTTGATAGCGTAGGTCAGGCCACATCCGAGAGATTCAGGAAGACAGGTCGATTTTCTATGACAGATTTGAAGAAAGCTACAGCTGACATTTCAGGAGATCTGATTCCACCAGAGCAACTGGTAGCTTTGCTTGCATATCTTCACTTGATAGCTGAGATTGCGTCAGTTGAATCTTCTCATACTAACTCAGTTTTAGAAAAGGAGAAAGAATACATCATGCCTTGCGTGTTAGAAAACACTAGTGCAAAGGAACTTGACCAATTCCACAAAGAATCTTGTAGCTCAAGTTTCGTGGAGCCTCTCTTGATATACTTCAGTAGTGGGTTTACTCCTATGGGACTCTTTCCTGCTGCAATGGCATGTCTCGTATCCAACAAGTCCTTCACTTTCATTGGAGAAGGAGTCAAGAAAAACATGGTGCACTTTATGTACGGATCTAAACAAATTGGTGTAACATTTATATCTCGATGCAAATATTTTGAAGTCGTAGTTTCGTGTGATTCTACTTTCCAAGACTCCATTCACCATGAATGTGCTGCTCTAAAACAAGAAATAGAAGGCACTCTAAAGAAGGCTAGTTCCAGAATGAACTACAACAGCTCCATGGACTACCAGTTTGCCTTTGACTGTCGTTCTCATGAAGGAGGGAATCATCTTGGGAGAGTTCTTGAAGTAGAGTCCATTCCTTCAGTCATGAAGTGTTTCAACAGTTCACAAGGAATTGCACTTCAGAATAGACATCTCATTTGGTATGGACAGGTATGTAGAAATAAAGTATGTATTTTAACTTGCATTAACTAACAATCATTATATTTGTTTTAGAAATATGAGAAGAAAGATCATGTGGTAGAGTGGACTGAAAGTAAGTCAAGTTATTGAAAGTATTTAGCATTATTGAAAAATGTTTTATTATTAGGTGGCAATAACTTGCGTTTATTTCTGAATGTGTATCCTGACTTGGTCCTCTCAGTGAAGCACTGTGTTATGACAGTAGCTGATCACTGCTACAGTATTGGACTCATATCACCTGACATGTATGACCAGCTCCTTCAACGTTTGAACTGGATTGATGTAGAGAAGACAAGGAACCTTCTGAGTAGCATTCGTACAGTCTTATCAACTAGACCTACTGCCCTCAAGGAGTTTGTTACTGTATTTCTCAAGTGGACTATTGTAGACAAGTGGCAGATAAAATACAGCAACAGCTTTAGTAAGTATAGTTATTATTGTAGTATTTGAATTATTGTATTCTTTGTGTAATAGAATTGCTATGGATTGAATTCATCAACATTACATGGACATACATTTTGGCACATTCATATACTTTATATATCATATCCCATATTTGAAATTTACACATTGTCAACTTTTTTTTTGGTTAATTCTATTATAACAGTTTAATTATAACTTCAAATTTCTGCTTCATTTGTTAACTCCCACACAAAATATTATTGTTTACAAACATAATCAATTCTTAATAGAACAAGAGAAAGTAAAGGAAAGTATGTGAATTTGCTCAGAGTTTGGCCAGTTGTTGCTGTAGTTCTAATTTGGCCACTGTCTCCAAGTGGACCACGTCTGGGACGTCGGTATCCGCATACATGTGTGCAAGGGGCGTGTCCTGACACACTGCCATACACCATGCAAAAAATTGAGTATACTGATGTGGAAGTAGGGGTGTATAATATAATAATACACTGAGTATACTCCCTTTTGTATTTCTGATGTAGAACTTAGCATGTATAACAGAAATATGACATGATATTCATATGTGTACTAGGTGTGTATTACTAAACAATACACTGCTTATACAGCTATATGTATTACACAAGTACACTCAGGTAAGTATTACTGAATACTCGGTGTATACAGTTGTGTGTATTACTAGGATATACATATTATGCTTAGGTATGTATTACTGAATAATACTCAGCTCATACAGTTGTGTGTACTAAATATATTTACGTACACTTAGATATGTATTACTGAATCATTCGCTGCTTGTCGGTACGTGCTTTTATTGAGGAAACTATTACCAGGCATCTACACTGCTTGAAAGTGCTTGTTTTACTAAATTGAGGGAACTATTACACTAAAGATTTACTGCATAGTTTACTCATTTTACTTGACAGGAAACCTTGTACCAGGTTTTACTGTAGTTTTACATGTCTGTTTTTTTACACCTTTGTTTTACTCATGGTTTACTGAAGGGTCCAAATGTTGTCAGTTAACTATTAAATGCATTTAACTAATTGTTTTTAGTTAACTTCTTGCATTATATTATTAAACAAAATTAGAAAGCTAGGAACTGTTAAGGATAACATGGCTGATGACTAATTGAAGAAGAATCCCTCATAAGCACCAGCATATCCAGTGTGCATACCACTGCACAGTTTTATAACTGGTGTAGTTTTTTACTTGATCACTCAGGTCCCAGGTCCTTCCAGAGAAAGACACAATTAGATAGTGACTCCACTTTGAGTTTATAATGTCCCTCCAACGGCATTGATGAAAATGTAGCTACGTTAAATATTTGTTAGGCTATGTACTGTTGCGTAGACATAGGCGGCTCTGTGCATCCTGAACTACCGCCCTCAGGCCCTAAGTACTTCGCTTCGCACGACACTGGACCGTAAAATAAGGCTGTTTCCTCCCCAGCAGCCTCGCAAAGCTACTGCATTATCTCATGGAAAACCTTTCCAGTTACGTGTAGGTAAGTATCGCCAGGTTAAATAAGTTAAGAACGCTTTACCATATAAATAAAATTCTCTACTGGAAGTGGTCGTCTAAACTATTGTTGAGCGCTAGTTTACTGATTCGTAATACGGCTACGCTACTGTGTCTTGGTGAACTGGCTTATGCTTCTGGGTGAGTAGTTTTATAGAAGTCAGTGGGTTTTTAGCTGCACTGGTCACCCAGGTCATGTTTTTTTCCTGGTGAAGTTGTGTTTCCTGAACAATTTTTTCTAAGCTAATCTACTGTATGCATGAATTAATGAATGAATATAGAGAGCAAGGGTGGCCTGAATTATGATAGTGATATTTGTGGTAGTTTTAGCTACATCATATCGTTATGACTAGGGCTCGTCAGGTTGTTCCATAGTACTCTTGAAAATATTCGTTTTGTGAGAAAGTGTGGGTGCATGTTGGAATGGTTTCTATATAGTTACTGAATTGTTCTAAAACATGCTCCACCAAAATTATCCTCGCTCATAGCTTTTTCCCATGGCCACCCTAACATCCCTATGTGCTCCTGGACAATGAAGGGGAGATAATTATTGCATACAACTCAACATATTATATTTTCTACTTTGCTTTAGGCCCATGGTTTCGTGCAGATTATGGGAGCCCTGGGATTTCCATCCTTATTTTTTTTTTTATCCCCTCTGAATATATTTCAATATAAGTTATGAAAAAATTGTAGGAATTTGTAGTGGTTTGTCCAAGCTTTCATGATCATGACTTCACCATTTTCTACAAATTTCTCTCTTATTTCTCTCTCTCCCCTCCCCCCCACCTCCTCCCCCAGTGAAAATCGTGTATAAATTCCTGTCATTCTAGTTCATGTAATTCTGACCAACTCTTCAGTGAAATCATTTTACTTATCTGCTTATTCTTCATTGAGCTGTTGTTATCCCTTTTTATTATGTATCTCTAAGGCAATGTCAGTAAATTGGTCAGTTTCTCTAAGCGCACAAGCACAGCTTCAGAAGCACAGTGTCATATTAGCTTGTATAACCAGGTTTCGTGCAGAGGTGGTAGGGGCACCCTGAAATCCACCATCTCCTCCAAGCCTTAGTTCCCCCTAGAATTTTAATTTAGTAAGTAGCTACAATAGCTATAAGCTTGAATTATGTGACAAAACATAGGTCAGTATAAGGTATACACTTTCACATAGGGATGTCCATCAAAGCAGTGTGGGTTTCCAAAATGAGAGTGGCTAAGTACACCACCCCCAGCGCAGAATCCAGTATGACACCCTTATAGTTAGTCATCATATGTGACCGTCTACAGGAAAACCGGGCACAACGTGGCGTGCGTAAATATCGAGAAAAGATCGATCGATTTCTTAAAAATGTATTGTTTCAAGCTGACGGAAGGGAACGGTTAGGTCTATTATAGTGGGAACGACTTTAGCTACGACGATAAAACTTGGAGAGCTCAATATCTGGACGCCGACAACTCTGTAAGTGAAAAAAAAATTTTTCGACGGGTGCCGCGTTGTGCCCGGTTTTCCTGTAGACGGTCACATATGCTTTTTCTGAAGTAAAAGTATGTTCTTTCCCCAATTTCTAATGTCACTATGTAGCATTTGAGCATTTTTCAGCTGATGTTGTGAGAACAGGGAACAAGAATTTCCTTCCGTTGGCCAAATATATTGGCTTCCAGTTCAGATGTGCAGTGATGGGAAGAAAAATGGCCATTTTTCACATGCAGTTCATAGAATAAGAGTCACAGGTGCCATGACAACCACTAAGGCCATTAAGCAACTTGGCATGATACAGTATAGTATTGATGACCATTACCAAATGCAAGTTTTATGACCTCATAGAGGTAGTTGTAGGTCTTATAAGTCACAATGTGGATTTGGGACTGGTAGACAGTTCGCGAGAGGGTTGTAGTAATTGCCCTGTCAGTCTGTCTATCACGCTCTGATTTTGGAGATTACTGACAATTAACCGTTGATTTAGGCATGAACTTATTCAGAAAGAAGATTTAGGACCTTTTATTGTGCTACTTTTTTTTATTTGGGGCTAATTGTTGAGAAAACGTGTAGCTTTCAGCTCCGCGTTGGTACCAGCTGGGAACGCCCCCTAGCGTCACGTCATAATCACTTGAGCAAATAATTTCTTGCAGACCGCAGTGTAGTTTGCTTTATGCTCAGGGAAGTTAACTAATGGAGTTGAATGAAGTTTGTTTTGTTTCTTGTACTTTTTTAAAGCTTATCTGTACATAATTTATAGCCAGTACACAATGTTTTTTGTATGGTAGTGAAGAGGTGTAGTTTCACTGACCATACAAGCCCTTCCTTCTGTTGTAGCTCAAGTATGCAAGCAAACAATCATACACACCCACTCATATACACAATCCTAGGGGGAAAGGCATTGTACTGTGATGTGCTTCAGTAAAAAAAAATTGACATATAAGGTGAAAGGGTAAAATTCATTTTAAATATAAAATCATCATGCACAATTTGCACAATTTGTTCAACTTTTTAAAATTAGCATACGAGACCACTCACAGCAATTTTTCGGACTTAAAAACAAACAAGCTTTTCCAAGGAATTATTGCGCTGTATAGGGCTAGGGCTAGCCCTAGCCCTAGCCCTCTATATAAGACTTGCTTACTAACAAAATAAGCAGGAAGGAACCTAAGAAGCAAACAAAAGGCAGCAAATGTATATTTATTGTTTGTTCTTAGCTAGTCAGCAGACGCACAACACTCTCACATGCACTCATTCACTGGATATACCAACACAAGATTTACATTGTAGTCTCTCGGTAGCTTGGCATGTTGGGAAATGGATTTTCAAGTATAACAGTGATGACGAACAGCGCGTTGTTAACCAAGGTAACGAGTGAACACAAAAAATGAGAGAGTCAAAGTACGAAAGTTACATACATACGTCCAAGCATATATAATATATACAATAACATATCCCTGATTTTTTTTGTGTTTCCCCTGATAGTGTCTCGCTCGCTGCCAATTATTGCATATATAATTACCACGGTTGAGCTTTGTGTGTGTGTGTGTGTGTGTTTGCATGACTTTTAACTGCCAGGAATGATTCTCTCTAAGACTTTTGCTAGCTGTACTAACTTTAGGGATGATGTTTCAGCCTTCATGGTTTGAAGCCGCAGTACTAGTGGCTGGTTATATGGTATTGTTCTATCTTGTGTAAATCAGGGTTTATTTCAGGGAGCGGAGGAGGGGTGGGGGCTTGTACATCTCCTTAAATCTAGTTTGCTGCCCTTCTCCCACCCCTTAGGGATTAAAGACATCCTAAAATTAATTGTACTCAATATTTACAAGAAAAAGCAATAGAATACATTGAGATATGACAAAAAAAAATTCCAAATGTCAATTAGTCATCATTAGATACCTGTTCTGGTGAATTTAAAGCAATGTACAATGGCTAAAGGCAGACTGTGGCAAGTGCATTGGGGATGCTTAGCCTATATTATCTATTGTGCTGCTCAATTATGACACTGTGCAGTAATCATATCTTTTGCGGCTAAATGCTTTCTTCGTGATTTCATCAATTGATAAACTTTTTGTGGCTTTTTCAGTGTCCAGGGGCGTGGAAGATTATTTTGAATAGGGAGGCTCCACTGCACTTGAGTTAGACAGGGAAGTACTTTGCCTCCCTTCGCCCCCCTCCCCCCATCATCCACATATGCACACACACACACACACATCCCAGATATTAGTTTGACTTTCGTGGAGACATTTGCCCCAATTTTTCATAAAGTTTTGTGGTTGTAAATATAAATATAATAAAATTTTAGCAACTTCTACTGTACTAAACTAGTCTTTAAAAAATGTCTACATGTGTTAGAATTACAAGCACGAAAACTCAAATCCAAGAATCTTGAATTATGTTGAGCTAGTTTTACTTGAGACATACACTTTCAATGTAGGAGTGTGAAGTGGCAGGTGTAGTGCAGTGACTACTCCATTGGTCTACATGTGTTCTAAGGACTCCTAGACTTCAATACAATTAAAGGTGAGGAACTCTAGAATGACTTCTTAACTGCACTAACAAGAAAGAGGCCTTTTGAAATTATTTGTATTGATTACTAATATTATTTTAATTGGCTTGTGGATATTTCCATTTAATGCACACTTAGACTACCTGAAATATATAGGGAGCGACTTAGAGTCTGAACTTTTAGAACTCTTGTCACTTCATTTACTAACAGAATAATCCTTTGAAACCATTTGTATGTATGGCTGGGGACACACACACACACACACACATACACACACACACACACACTGCGCACACATTATATTTATTCAACTCTTCATTTGTAAAGTATTAACCCTTTACCTGTCAAAGCCGAGAATTCTCGGCGCGCGAAGTACCCGCGCTAAAAAATATTTTAAAAGACTAACGACGTGAAGTTACGTTAGAGTATACGTATAAAAACACGCGTCTTGAGTTGCTCTATGACGTAAAATTGTTTATAAATAGCATAAAAGGACGTTACTAAGGCCTAGGTTAAAAATAAACCAGACCGTTGATTAAAAAAATAACAAAATGGCCGAACGGTTTACCGCGGTGGAATTGTTGGATATGTTGGAGAAGCTCCATCACTGAGGCTGTCCAATGAGTCATCCAGCATTGCTACATCATCAACTTCATCAGAAGTTGAGCTGCTAGTGCTTCCTTCGTAGTCAGAGGGAGCCACTACTGTCTCAGACAGAGTACCAAGGTAAGAAAACATTCTGTCATCCTCAAAATCACTTTCATCGCTTCCTGAGATGTCGCAACTGTCTAAGTTGCACCACCAGTAAGTATGCTTTGTTGCTACTAACATGATTATTGTTGTTGTTTTTGGCATAAGACTAGTTATGAACCAATTGTTTAGCTACACTTTTACTAAACCACTAACTAAGTGGTTGTGGTAATTCAAATTTCGAATGCAGTTTATACTAGGCTAATTATAAGGTAAAATTATGTCATGATTTGTTGGCACTAACTTTGTTTGATTTTGACATGAGACTACTGTGTGAACTAATTGTTTGGCTACATTATTGCAAAGGCACTAGCTGGGAATTCAATTTTTTTAATTTAGCTATTTATAAAGTCAAAATATGTAATAAAATTTTGATGCTGGTGTCAATGATGGTGGTGAGTCAAGTGATGGTGCTCAGTCAAGTGATGGTGCTGAATCACATGGGGAAAGAGAGCGATCCCCATTGGAGAGCAATATATGAATCTCTTAGAACATATAATCATTTTGTATTTTTTTTCTCCACGTTCTTTATGGTTATTTTTTATGAAATCATGGTTTTCACTTATTGTTCTGCTTTGATACACATTCAGTTTAATTATATAACAATTTTTCATATTTCTATAATTGATTTAGCAAGAAAATACAAATAAATAAAATAAATCGGTTAATTAATTTTTGTGGTTTTGTTGCTAGGCAACCTAATTAATGTGGTCAAGTGTAAAATTAACTGATAATTACAAAAATGTATGGTTGCTAGGGACTTTGACCAATATTTATTTTTTTATGAATTTTTAAATGCATTCACTGAATCATTGGAAAAAAAATTGACAGGGAAAGGGTTAAATACAAATGAAAAGTGACGAGTTCTCGGATCATTTGGTCAATGACCTGACGACAGCCACGCACAATTACCTGGTCTCACACACGCACACACATAGCTACAGTAATGAAATAAATGAAAGTGAAAGAAGAAAAGTAATGGTTCACATGACAGTTAGTCATTTGTTACACAGGGGCTGGAGTCAAGTATTTCTATGGTTGTATGATTTCCAGATAATGTAAGATTCTTTAACCTTTTCACCACCAAGTTTATGACGACCAGTTCGGTAACATGAAAATGTAATGATTGTGCGGGGCAATCACAGTATTGATAGAGTTACGAAGATTATTACAATATAAGACACAACAATATATAGAACTTAACAAGATGCGGGGTGCAATGGGTTACATGGAATATGAATATAATTATAGAGTACGTGGAATGGGTAAGGGATGACATGGAATGAATGTTCATAGATGCATAAAGTTCTTTCAGTTGTCTGGGAGCTGTAGAGAAGTGTACAGATGTCTGGGAGAATCCCAGACATACTCCCGGGGGAGGAATGGAAGAGCATGGAAACAAATGGAAGTAGATGAACTCAATAGACGAGGACACAGACAATAGACGGAGACGAACGGACGGAGGGGACAAATGAAGTTACCGAGTCTGCTCAGTTGTAGTAGGAGTTGGAGTGTTGGATGGAGTTGAACATTCGAAGTCTTCATCAGTGAGAGCAGGAACTATCTTGACAGCTGGACGTCTGTAGGTCTTGCCTTGACAAGTGATATCTACCACACGGATGACGCCATCATGGCCGGGGTGAACTCTTGTGACGCGAGCTATGGGCCAGTCTCGCACCTTCATGGTTTCGTCCTTAAGGAAGATGATGTCACCTGGTTTGAGCTGGCGGCCTGGGTGGAACCACTTGCTTCTCTGGGAGATGGAGGACAGATAGGAGGCAGTCCACCTCTTCCACAGATCAGCCTTCAGACGGAGTACGAGGTTCCATCTCTTGAGATGACTGAGTGGGCTTGTGGATGGAAGTTTGGAGGGCAGAGCTCGGATAGGTCTGCCTATCAGAAAATGACCGGCAGTGAGAAAGGAAGTCTCTTCTGCTTCATCGGAATGGAGCGGAGATAAGGGGCGGGAGTTGAGCATCGCTTCGGCATCGGTGAGGATGGAATACAATTCATCCCATCTGAGGCGTTGATGGCGGAGATTTTTCCTCAAATGGATCTTCATGCTGCGCACTGCAGCTTCCCAGAATCCACCAAAGTGTGGAGCTCTGGGAGGGATGTTCTTCCACTGAATATTGTTCTGGGCGGCGAAGTTGGAGATGGCTTGCTTGGTGGATACTGATCCGGAGAACTTCTGTAGTTCCCGGATTTCCTCCCGGGCGCCTAGGAAATTCGACCCGTTGTCGGAGTAGATGATGTTGGGGGCACCTCTGCGAGCAACGAACCTCTCTAAGGTGGCCAAGAAGTCGGTAGTGGAGAGTGATGCAGCCAAGTTGAAGTGCACGGCTTTCGTCCCCATGCACACAAAGACTACGGCGTAAGTCTTCAGGTAGGAGGGCTTGCGGGTGTGGCCAACTCGGAGAGTGAAGGGGCCGGCGAAGTCCACGCCAGTATGGGAGAATGGAGGGGCGGGCGTGGTCCTGCAAAGTGGGAGGAGGCACATGCTGTGTGCAAGGGGTCTAGCATAGGCCCGCTGGCACACAACACAGGATCTGGAGATTAGTTTAAGCAAGGAGCGTAAAGAGGGAATTAAGAAGGAGTGAGAGATAACAGAGTGCATGGCAGAGACGCCAGCATGAGAATAAACAATATGGAGGGAACGGAGAAGGAGTTTGGTGAGTTCAGAGTCCTTTGGCAGCACAGTCAGGGTGTTGGGAGAGACAGGGTCTTCTGGATTACGGATCCTGGAAGAGGCCAAGATGTGTCCATGCCCGGAGATGGACAGATGGAATCGATGGAGCGGATGGGACTTCGGCAAGATTCGCTTGGAATCGATGGAGATGAAGACATCGGAGTAGAACTCAGACTGTGCCAACTTGTAGATGAGGGACTTGGACTTCTCGACTTCTTCGGAAGACAGTGGACCGGAAACTCGAACGTTGGACGAGGATCTGGAGTTATGGATGAATCTCAGCACATAACAACACACCCTTACCAAGTGAAAGAATGAGGAGAACCGCTTCCACAAGGCTTGGATGAATGATAAGACAGATGGAGGAGAAGTGGACGGATGGCGGATGGAGGCGACCAGTGCAGGAACGGTAGGTTTGTTGATCTTGGTGTCTGGCCACTGACTCTGCGGCAGAGAGAGCCATGCTGGACCTGACCACCAGAGTGCTGACATGGCCAAGTCTGGAGCACGGACTCCCCTGCTCGCCAAGTCAGCTGGGTTGGAAGATGTCGGTACGTGATGCCACTTCACGGATGGTAGAAGTCGCTGAATGGAATGGACTCGGTTTGCCACAAATCGGTCGAGTTGAGGAGGCGACTTTGGCAACCAGTGGAGAACTATCTCACTGTCTGACCAGGCGTGAATCTGGCCGAGAGGGATGTCCATGACGGAGGAGGTATGGCTGAGGAGGCGGGCAAGGAGGTGCGCACCAAGGAGCTCAGCCTTAGGAATGGTCACTGGCTTCACAGGCAGCACTCTCGACTTTGCTGTGACGAGTGACACATGGATGGAGCCATCAGGAGATGAGGCACGGAGATATATGGAGACTCCATAAGCATATGACGATGCGTCACAGAACCCGTGGAGTTCTTCTGAGTGTGGTCCTGATGGAAGTGAAAGTCTGCGAGGGATGGCATGTCCATTCACAGACTGTAAGTCCTCAACCCAGGTAGCCCAGGATTCGGCCATGTCCTCGGGAACAGGGTCGTCCCAAGTAAGTGACCTCTTCCATGTATCCTGAAAGAGAACTCTGGCAGGGAGAATGGCAGGTGATAATAACCCCAACACATCAAACACACCTGCTGTGGCTGAGGCTATCTGCCGCTTGGTGACATCTCTGGTGGGAGGAGCCAACTCAGGAATGGAGACGTGGAGGCAGTCATTGGCAACATCCCAGTGGACTCCGAGGGCCTTTGGGGAGAGGGATGGAGAATGGATATGGATTGAGGATGAGGAATCGTGGAGCCCTTCAGGGATGGAATCTAGCAGAGCTGTGGAATTGCTGCGCCACTTCCGCTAGGTCATTCCTGCTTTAGACAGGAGGTCCGAAATTTCCTGCTGGAGGCTGCTAGCATCCTCCACAGTGGCAGCACCTGCCAGGAAGTCGTCCACATAGAAGTTGTGGGTAATGGCATAGGAGGCGGAGGGATGGGAGGAGGAATGGAGCGAGGCGAGGGTGTGAAGGACCTGAGTGGCCAGATAGGGAGAGCACTTAACCCCGAAGGTCAGTCTATCCATTCGGCAATCCACTATCCTGCCATCGGTGTCACGCATCACGAATCTGTGAAGGTCCTTTTCCCCCGGGTTCAGGAGAATTTCCCTAAACATTTTCGAAATGTCTGCGGACATTCCGACGGGAAACCTCCTGAACCGGAGGAGGATGTCGGTGAGGGGCGGGTAGAGGTTGGGTCCGGAAAGGAGGGTGTCGTTGAGGGAGTGGGATGATGAAGTCCTGGCCGAGGCGTCGAAGACAGCCCGTACCTTGGTGGTGGTCGAGCAATCTTTAAACACCCCGTGCACAGGGAGGTAGAAGTGGGAGGTGGCGGGATGAAGTTGCTGGAACGGAATGCGATGGGCGTGACCAAGATCCACGTACTCTCGGACAGCGGCCTGGAACGATTCGAGTTTGCCCTTCTTGGCAAGGGACTTCTCGTTCTGGAGTAGTCTGGAGACGGCCTGGCGACGGGATTCACCAAGCTTTGGAGGGTCTGGAACTTTGGGAAGAGAGACTGAGAATCTACCATCACTGAAGGAATAGGTCTGGTTGAATTCTTCAATGACTCTCTGGTCCTCGGAAGAGTGTTCTGGTGATTCCGGGACCTGGTCCAGCTCCCACAATTTGGACAAGTCAGACTGGAGGTCAGTGGGAGGGACTGTGGCTACTAGAGCCGGAGGTGGGTCAGTAGTCAGCATCGGACCACTCAAACACAGGCCAAGTTGAGTGGGGACTGCAACCATGCCCTGGACTCGGAAGGTCTCTCCTGTGAATAGTGCCAAGGAGTCTGTGACACCTAGGATGAGATCAACGTGTCCTCCCAAGTTCGGGTCGGCTAGCTGGTAGGAACGGAGCGATGGATGGGCTAGGATCTCGGATGAGTTGGGTGGAGTCTGGAGGTGTGGCAACTTAGAGATAACAGTAAAATTGATAACATCAGACTGGAAACGATTGTCTGTAGAATACAATTTGGTAGACACAGCAAACTTACACTGCCCCTACCCCATGGTTCCCGCGACCTGCAGTGGGTGGAAGGTCCTTTTCAGGTGAAGGGCGGAGGCAGCAGCCTCTGACATGAAAAAGATGGCAGCACCCGTGTCAAGAATGGCTCTGGCGTGGTAGGTGTTTCCTTCATTCTGGAGAGTGACCAGCGCAGTCAGCAGGAACCTGGAGGTGGGAGCGGTTGCTGCGGCAGTGAAAGATGGAAGGGCAGTAGGAGTGGCTGGAGTGGGCGTATTAGATGGAGCGGTAGTGGGTGTGGTATCTCTGTGCAACATCGTGTGGTGACGACCTCCACAAGACTTGCAAGAGAATCTGACTGGACATTGTCTATACCCATGTAAGGCAGAAAAACAGTTGATGCATAGTTTGTGTTTTCTGACCAGGTCATTGCGACGGTCCACGTCCATGGAGCCGAACGTAGAACAACGTAGCATGCCGTGATTCTGTCTACAGGCGGGGCATCCCGGCTGAGACTTCCTGGGAGGAGTGGAAGATGGCTCAGGCCTCTGGAAGGCTGGCTTGTTGGGCTTGACTGATGGAGGAGTGAAGGTGGAAGCTGGATTGGATGGATTGGCAGTGCTGGGCAGCTTGAGCATCCACTTCTTCACGAAGGTGGTGACTTCTTCCATGGAGG